>Ga0247609_10000452_pt1 | contig 57290 bp, 47 predicted proteins | sample 172DNAGHGlowgp2_FD_193487 | JGI IMG/M metagenome (GOLD analysis project Ga0247609, IMG submission 193487) | Sheep rumen microbial communities from Palmerston North, Manawatu-Wanganui, New Zealand - 1728 DNA GHGlow gp2 | ecosystem: Host-associated > Mammals > Digestive system > Stomach > Rumen ... | reverse complement strand
TGTATCGGAACAGATTCTCTACCTGAATGCGGAAAAGAAATGCGAACCTTTTCAGGCAAACAGCACTTTATCCACTGGAAACAGCAGAATTAGGTTCGCATTTTTGCTAAGTTCGCATTTTTTTCGTAACTTTACAGCCGAAATACTAAAACTAATACGTGTATTCGCGTACATTTATTGACGACTATGATAGAACTGAAGAATGAGCAGTTGGCGATACGTATCGCCGAAAAGGGAGCAGAGCTCCAGAGTGTGAAAGACAGTGAGGGTAGGGAGTATATGTGGCAGGCAGGCGAGCAGTGGCCCAGGCACTCGCCCATCTTGTTCCCCATCGTCTGCAGTGTGAACAACAATACGTATGTGGTGGACGGACAGGAGTACCACCTGCCACGCCATGGCTTTGCACGCGATGCGGTGTTTACCGTCGTCGCGCAGACTGAGGAAAAGGTGACGCTGGCACTCCATGATTCGGAGAAGTCGCTGAAGGTGTATCCCTACCGCTTCAACCTCGCCATCACCTACCGTCTGGAGGCCAGTAAGGTACACGTCATCTGGCATGTGGAGAACACCGACAGCCGCGAGATCCACTTCCAGATAGGTGGTCACCCGGCATTTAACATGCCCGGCGGAAAGCTGGAGGGCATCATCAAACTGGACAATGAGGAGCCGATGGATGCTCTAAAGGGCTATGCCGACGGCAGTCACGACATGGTGGACGTCCCCTTGGAGGCCGACAGGGGCGTGATGGAAATCTGTAACAGCTTCTTCCGTAACGACTCGGTGAAGATCCACAAGTGCCAGACGTACCGCGCCATGCTGATGGACACCACTGGCGAGCCCGCCGTCACCGTGGATTACAAGGCACCGGTCTGCGCCTTCTGGAGTCCCTACGGCAAGCAGGCTCCCTTTGTCTGCATAGAGCCGTGGTACGGCATCGGCGACCCGAGAGACTTCCGTGGCGAGTTCAAGGATAAGCCCCTGATGAACCACCTGCTGCCCGGCGCCTCGTTTATGAGCAAGTACACCATCACGATAGGGTGATTCTCGTTACTTTGCACCGATGGACAAGGAAACATATGAGCGGCAGAAAGCCTTTGCTGGTGAAAAGAAGCCATCGATGCAGCGCCGCTGCGTGGGCCACGACTATACAAGCCGCCAACTGTATATGGTGACAATGGTGACCGAGGACTGTCGTCCGCTATTCGGTGAAGTGGCTGGGCACAGCGAAGCTGAGGAAGGCAGCAGCGATGCGCCGAGGGTTGTTCTTTCGGCGTTGGGGCAGCGGGTTGAAGCCTGCTGGCATGAGATTGCCATTCGGCATCCGCAGATAAAGCTGGTGGCTCTACAGATGATGCCTGACCACCTGCACGGCATCCTTTTTGTGAAAGAACAGATGGGGATTGCCTTGGGGAAGGTGCTGCTGGGCTTCAAGCAGGGCTGTAACAAGGCTTATAGGGAGCTCTTCCTGCAAGCCGTTCCGTCTGTTGCTGTAATACAGCAACAAACTGTACAGCAACAAGCGGGACAGCTACAGACGGGCAGGAGTGACCGCTACCACGGCCTTCTCTTTGCGCCAGGGTATAACGACAAACTGCTATTGCGACAAGGGCAGCTGCAGCGTTGGCTTGACTACCTGCGCGACAACCCCCGCCGGCTGCTGATGAAGCGCGAGCACCCCGACCTGTTCCGCGTGCAGCGCGGTCTGGTGGTAGGCCAACAGCAGTTCTCCGCCATTGGCAACCGCTTCCTCCTCGACCGCCCGGTAAGACTTCAGGTGCAATGCTCGCGCCGCCTTACCGACCAGCAGATAGAAGAAGAAACAACCCGCATGCTTTCAATGGCTCGCCAAGGTGCCGTCCTCGTATCACCCAGCATCTCACCCGGCGAGAAGCACATCATGCGCACTGCCTTCAACGAGGGATTGCCGCTAATAATTCTTCAAGAGAACGGCTTCACCGACCTGGCAAAACCCGGAGGCCTGCGCATGGAGGCCTGCGCCCGTGGCCAACTGCTCCTACTTGCTCCCTGGGAGCATCACAACGAGCGCACCACCATCAGCCGCAACCAATGTCTGACGCTGAACGAGCTGGCTCGCATGATTTGTCGGTGACCTTGTTATATGTTTGTAATTTAAAGATATGATGAAAATGAAAGTGACGATAGAGGAGCGCGTGCTCCATTTCAAGCAACCGGCGGGTACAAGCCGCGGGGTGTACACAGAGCGAAGGATATGGCTGGTGACGGTAACTGACGGCACGGCCACCGGCAGGGGAGAGTGTGCTCCGCTGCCCGACCTGAGCTGTGACGCGAGGGCGGACTACGGTGAGGTGCTGCGAGGGTTCTGCGACCAGTTGGAACGGACGGGGGAGATAGACTACGAGGCTATGCGCGACTTCCCCTCCATGCTCTTCGGACTGGAGACGGCGATGCTGGCGCTGGAGAATGCGAGGAAGACGATGGGCGGCGAGCGGCAGGTGCCGCTGCTGTTTGATACGGCCTTCAGTCGCGGTGAGGAGGGTATACCTATCAACGGACTGGTATGGATGGGCAGTTACGACGAGATGCTACAGCGCATGGAGCAGAAACTGGAACAGGGCTTTCGTTGTGTGAAGCTGAAGATTGGAGCTATTGACTTTGAACAGGAACTGGATCTGGTGAAGCGTATACGCGACCGTTTCTCGCGCCGCGTCGTGGAGATACGGCTCGATGCCAACGGGGGCTTCACCTACGACGAGGCGCTGTATAAGCTGGAGCTGCTGTCGCAGTATGCACAGTCGATAGAGCAGCCCATCAAGGCCGGACAGTGGGCCTACATGGCAGAGCTGTGCCGCGATGCTCCTATACCTATTGCGTTGGACGAGGAGCTGATAGGCGTGAACGACCCCGACATGAAGGCGCACCTGCTGAACATCATCAAGCCCGCCTACATCGTGCTGAAGCCGTCGCTGCACGGCGGCATGGCGGGATGCAGGGAGTGGATAGAGGCAGCCCGCCAGTATGGCATCGGCTCATGGGTAACGTCGGCCTTAGAGGGTAATGTGGGCCTGAACGCTGTGGCGCAGTTCTGCAGTTCGGTATATGGCGATAGGATTACCGTACCGCAGGGCTTGGGCACGGGCCAGCTGTTTACCGATAACATACCGATGGCATTGGAGATACGAGGCGACCAGTTATGGATCTCAAGGAATTCTTAGCCGAGTGGCACAATGACAGTCCGACGATGCTGGTGCATACCAGCGGCTCGACGGGCAAACCCAAGCCGATGCTGGTCGAGAAACGACGTATGGAAGCGTCGGCACGGATGACGTGCGACTTCTTAGGTCTCAGCGAGGGCGACACGGCCCTGCTCTGCATGTCGCTCGACTATATTGCCGGCAAGATGATGGTGGTGCGGAGCCTGGTGAGGGGGCTGCGGCTGGTGTGCGTCGAGCCCAGTGGAGAGCCATTAAAAGGCTTGTTCAGACCCCTCCTGGCCTCCCCTAACTTAAGGGAGGAAATGAGCATCGATTTTGCGGCGATGGTGCCCATGCAGGTATGGAACACGCTGCAGGTGCCCGACCAGCGGGAGCGGCTGATGCAGGTCAGACAGCTGATTATCGGTGGCGGAGCCATCGACGACGCCTTGGCTACAGAGCTGCGGTCGTTCCCCCATGCCGTGTGGAGCACCTACGGCATGACCGAGACCCTGTCGCACGTTGCCCTCCGGCGGCTCAGCGGACCGGAGGCTACCGACTGGTACACTCCCATGACCGGGGTGAGCCTGTCGCAGACCGCCGATGGTTGCCTTGTTGTCGATGCCCCCGCCGTCCATGACGGGCTGCTGGTGACGAACGATATGGTGGCACTGGCCCCTGACGGCCGTTTCCGCATTCTCGGTCGTAAGGACAATGTCATCTGCTCCGGCGGTCTGAAGATTCAGGCCGAGGAGGTGGAACGGCTCTTGCGGCCACATCTTCGCGTACCTTATTTAATAAGTAAGCGCCCAGACCCCAAGTTTGGCGAGGCCGTCGTCCTGCTCACCGAGGGCGATGCCGGCGAGGCCCGCCGTGTGTGTGAAGAGGTGCTCCCAAAGTACTGGCAGCCCAAGCATTATGTTGGCGTTTTGCAAATTCCACTTACCGAAACGGGCAAGCCGGCGCGCCGCAGGGCAGCAGAATTGGCAAAATAATCGGTGAACGGGCAAAAAAGTATGACAAACTTTTTGCTCGTTCATTCTTTTTCGCTATCTTTGCAACAAAGAGTGATTAACCAACCTTTTTAAACTGTTAAATATGGATACACTGACCATTTCGTTTATTGCAGGCATAGCCACTGTCCTGCTGGTGTTGTTCATCCTGGTGTCCTACGTCAAGGCACCGCCCTCGTCGGCCTTCATCATCTCCGGTCTGTCGAAAGAGCCGCGTGTGCTGATTGGCTCCGGTGGCTTCCGCATACCGTTCTTCGAGCGTCTCGACCGTGTCTATCTCGGACAGATTACCGTCGACATCAAGACTGAGGAGAGCGTGCCCACCACCGACTTCATCAACGTCGATGTGGATGCCGTTGCCAAGATCCGCGTCATGCCCAACTCCGAGGGCACGCGTCTGGCCGCCAAGAACTTCCTGAATATGATGCCCAACGAGATTGCCGAGCAGCTGCAGGACTCGCTTCAGGGTAACATGCGTGAGATTATCGGTACCCTCGACCTGCGCTCGCTGAATACCGACCGTGACGGTTTCTCCGACCAGGTGATGACCAAGGCACAGCCCGACATGGCGAAGCTGGGTATCGAGATTATCTCGTGCAACATCCAGAACGTCACCGACAAGGAAGGACTCATCAAGGACTTGGGTGCCGACAATACGGCCAAGATCAAGAAAGATGCCTCTATCAACCGTGCCATTGCCGAGCGCGACGTGAAGATTGAGGTGTCGAAGGCTGACAAGGAGGCTAATGATGCCCGCGTCGATGCCGACACGGCCATTGCCATCAAGAATAACGACCTGGCCCTGAAGCGTGCCGCCCTGAAGCGTGAGGCTGACACCGCCCAGGCCGATGCCGACGCCGCCTACGCCATTCAGCAGCAGGAGCAGCAGAAGACCATCAACATCAAGACCGTTGAGGCCGAGATTGAGAAGACCAAGCGCGAGCAGATTCTGTCGAAGGAGCAGATTGAGATTAAGCAGAACCAGCTGGCTGCCGAGGTGGAGAAGAAGGCCGATGCCGACAAGTACAAGGTGGAGAAAGAGGCTGCTGCCGACCTGGAGCAGCGCAAGCGCGTGGCTGAGGCCCAGAAGTATGAGGCTGAGCAGCGCGCCCTGGCACAGAACGCCGAGTCGGATGCCGTCCGCTACCGCTTGGAGCAGGAGGCTGCCGGTATCAAGGCCAAGGGTGAGGCCGAGGCTTACGCCATTCAGAAGAAAGGCGAGGCTGAGGCTCTGGCCATGGACAAGAAGGCCGAGGCTTACAAGAAGTACAACAGTGCTGCCGTGGCTCAGATGATGATCGAGATTCTGCCGCAGATTGCTGAGAACGTGGCCAAGCCCATCTCGGCTATCAAGGATGTCAACATCTACAGCAGCGACGGGAGCGGCATCTCGTCGATGAGCGGCAATGTGCCTATAGCCATCAAGCAGGCCTTCGACGTGCTGAAGTCGGCCACTGGTGTTGACATGGCCGAAATCATGAAGGCCGGCTCGTTAGAGGCCATGACCACACGCAACATTAACCTGAACGACGAGGCTCAGGATGTTGTCGACGGTCTGGCAGGCAAGAAAAAGTGATAGCCGGATGCTTGAAACGGGAGAGGGAAGCCCATTAGCTTCCCTCTCTGTAGAAGTCGAGCGACTCCTCTATTTCCTTCCGGGTGGCCGTCTGGTTGATACGGATGTCGCCCACACCGCCAAGCAGGGTAAAGTTGATTTGCCCTGCTATGTTTTTCTTGTCGTGGGTCATCAGTTCCAGCAGGGTGGGGTAGTCGTCACAGCTGATGGGCATGCGGCCGTAGTGTTCGAAGATGAAGCGCACCGTCTGGCGCATCTTCTCGACGGGGAATCCCGTCTTGATGCAGCTGAGGTATAGCTCGCAGACCAGTCCGTAGGCAACGGCATAGCCGTGGAGTATCGGTGTCCGCTGCAGTGCCAGCGACTCAAAGGCATGGCCGATGGTGTGGCCCAGGTTCAGGGCCTTGCGGATGCCGCGCTCCGTGGGGTCTTCCTCTACAATGCGCTCCTTCACCTTCACCGAGTCTTCCAGCATGCGGCTGAGCTGGTGGTAGTCAATGACGTCGAGGTCGAAACAGAGCAGCTCATCGAGCATCGCAGTTTCTCCTCCCCTACAGGGGGAGGCCGGGAGGGGGCTGCCTGGGAGGGGGCTGATCAGTCCGTGCTTCAGCATCTCGGCGTAGCCTGCGCAGATGTTCTCATGATCCATCGTCTTGAGGAACGTGGTGTCGAGGATGACACTGCGTGCCGTGCTGAACACACCAATCTCGTTTTTCAGTCCGCCGTAGTTGATGCCCGTCTTGCCGCCCACCGACGCATCGACCATTGCCAGCAGCGTCGTCGGGATGTTGATATAGTTCATGCCCCGCTTGAAGGTGGAGGCTGCAAAGCCGCCGAGGTCAGTCACCATGCCGCCGCCGAGGTTCACCATCAGCGAGTGGCGGGTGGCTCCCCCCTGCTGCAGACAGGTCCACACGTGGCTGAGCGACTCCAGCGTCTTGTTCTCGTCGGTGGCCCCGATGGTGATAACCTCTGCCCCACATAGGCTGTTGAAGCCGGCAATGAGCGGCAGACAGAGCTCTTTCGTTGTCTCGTCGACCAATATAAAGATGCGGTCGCGTTCACACTCGCCAACGGCTGTTGCTATCGACGATTCCAGATTTGTAGAGATAATTACCTTTTGCTTTTCCATTTCGGCTGGCAAAATTAAAAAAAATAATTGAAAAATGCGCCACAGATTAAACTTTTCTTTCTGATGAGCGTCATATTGTTGTAATTGTTACACTTTATGAAACGTATTCTTCTATTGTTAGTCGTCGGAATGACGATGTTCTCCGCAGCGCTGGCACAGCGCACCGTCAGCGGAAAAGTGATTGAGAAAGACTCCCGTGAGGCCGTCATCCAGGCCACCGTCGCCCTGCTGAAGGCCGACTCGTCGCTGGTGACCAACGCCGTGACCAACATGAACGGTCAGTTCCAACTGACGGCCCCCGCCGACGGAGGCTACACGGTGCGTATCACCTACGTAGGCTTCAAACCTTTCAGTAAGAGCATCACCATCAGTGGTGGCAAGCCCATAGACATGGGCACCATCACCATCAGTCCCGACTCAAAGATGCTGAAGGATGTCGAGGTGGTGAAGAACCTGGCCAAGGTGACCACTAAGGACGACACCATTATATATAATGCCGGTGCCTACCGCACGTCCGAAGGCTCTGTGGTGGAGGAACTAGTGAAGAAACTCCCCGGTGCCGAGGTTTCTGACGACGGCACTATCACCATCAATGGCAAGCAGGTGAAGAAGGTGCTCGTTGACGGCAAGGAGTTCATGACCGGCGACACGAAGACCGCCATCAAGAACCTGCCGACGAGCATCGTCGACCGCATCAAGTCGTACGACGAGAAGAGCGACCTGAGCCGTATCACCGGTATTGACGACGGCGAGGAGCAGACGGTCATCGACTTCGGTCTGAAGCGTGGCATGAACCGAGGCATGTTTGCCAATATCGACCTGGGTGCCGGTACCAAGAGCCGCTACTCTGAGCGTGGCATGGGTGCCGTGATGAAGGATGACTTCCGCGCCATGGCCTTTGGCAGTGCCAACAACGTCAACGACATGGGATTTCCCGGCGGTGGCGGTGGCCGTTTCGGCGGTGGTAACAGGCAGGGACTGACGGCTTCGAAGATGGTGGGTGTCAATATCAACTACGAGAAGAAAAACGTTGTCAAGGCCGACGGCTCCATACGCTGGAACCACAACGACGGCGACGCCTGGAGCCGCCGTTCGAGCGAGAACTTCAGAGGTTCGACAAGTTCGTTCACCAATTCCATCAACCAGAACTACTCGCGCTCCAATTCCTGGGATGCCCAGGGACGTGTGGAGTGGACCCCCGACACCCTGTGGACCATCAGTTTCCGTCCCACGTGGAGCTACAGCTCTAATGACGGCACGAGCAGCAGCACCTCAGCCACCTACAATGACGACCCCTACAAGTACAGCAACGACCCGCTGTCGCTGCTCAACAACGTCGACTCGGCCCTTGTGGTCAACAGCCGTCTGAACGGCTCGCTCTCCTATAGCGACTCCAAGCGCTTTGGCGGTTCGCTGCAGATCAACCGTAAGCTGGGCGGCGGCGGACGCAACGTCACCCTGCGCCTCAGCGGCAACTACAGCGATGGCGACTCACGATCCATGTCAGAGAATACCGTCAACCTGTACCAGGCCATGACCTGGCTGGCCGGCGACTCCGTGAGCCACTATCAGACCAACCGCTATAACCTGACTCCGCAGAAGTCGTGGGACTACAGCGTGCGGGCCACCTACAGCGAGCCTATCGCCAAGGCCGTATTCCTGCAGTTCAGTTACCAGTTCCAGTACCGCTACACCAAGAGCGACCGCTCTACCTACGACTACTCCATGCCGCCCTACAGCAGCTCGATGTTCAACTTCGACGGTTTGTCGTACGACTATCGCGGATGGGACAGCTACCTGAACCGTCTGACCAGCTACCAGCCGCTGGAGCAGTACTACGACCAGTCGCTGAGCCGTTTTTCGGAATACAAGAACTATATCCATACGGGCGAAATCATGTTCCGTATCATCCGCAAGGCCTACAACTTCAACGTCGGCGTGCAGATTATCCCGCAGTCGTCAGAGTTCACCTACCGCTACCTGACCACCGACACCGTGGCTAACCGCTCAGTGGTCAACTGGAGCCCCACGGCCAACTTCCGCTGGAAGATCAGCGACCGCGGACAGATGCGCTTCGAGTATCGCGGACGCACCAGCCAGCCTTCGATGTCGCAGTTGCTGCCCATCACCGACAATAGCAACCCGCTGAACATCTCGATGGGTAACGCCGACCTGAAGCCCTCGTTCACCCAGTCGTTCAACTGGCGCTACAACAACTTCTGGGAGAAGCACCAGCGCTTTATCTTTGCCAACCTGAACTTCTCGACAACCTCGAACCAGGTGGCCAACCGCGTGGAATACATCGAAAGCACCGGCGGTACCATCTCACGGCCTGAGAATATCAGCGGACAGTGGAATGCTGGCGGACGCTTCGTCATGAACACAGCCATCGACACCACCGGCTACTTCAACGTGAACACCAACACGTCGCTGAACTATGATCACAGCGTGGGCTACCTCTACCTGGACAAGGTGACCAGCAAGAACTACACCAACACCACCACCATTGGCGAGCGTCTGGGAGCCAGCTACCGCAACGACTGGCTGGAGTTCGAGCTCAACGGCTCTGTTAACTACACCCATGCCCGCAACCACCTGCAGTCGTCGAGCGACCTCGACACCTGGTCCTTTGGCTATGGCTTCAATACCAACATCCAGATGCCCTGGGGTATGCAGCTGCATACTGACTTTGGTGTGTCGTCGCGCCGTGGCTATAACGATGCCTCACTGAATACCGACGAGCTGTTGTGGAACGCCCAGATTTCGCAGTCGTTCCTCACCGGCAAGCCGCTGACCGTCTCGCTGCAGTTCTACGACATCCTGCATAAGCAGTCTAACCTCTCGCGTTCTATCAATGCCATGTCGCGCACTGATAACGAGTTTAACGCCATCAACTCCTATGCCATGCTCCACGTTATCTATCGTCTGAATCTCTTCGGAACGAAGGAGGCACGTCAGGGTATGATGGGGCCCGGCTTCGGAGGACCTGACGGTAACCGTGGTGGCAACCGTGGCGGTAACCGTGGTGGAAACCGTGGTGGCTTTGGCGGCGGCCGTCCCGGCGGCGGCTTCGGCGGTGGCGGACGGTTCTAAAAAAGGAAAAAGGTTTCGGACAATCATCCGAAACCTTTTTTCTTTGGTCTTATTTCTCTTCAGCAGCAGGCGCTTCAGCTTCAGCCGCCTCTTCCTGTGCGTCCTCAAAGTCGGTGATGCCGGCCTGGACGAGGATGTTATACCACTGTATGAGCTTCTGGATGTGAGAGTTCTTCACGCGGTCACGGTCCCATTCGGGCAGCACCTTGGTGAAATACTCGTGCAGCTCGTCGGGCGAAGCCTTCTTGGCATCGATGCTGGCTTTCTTGCCGTCTTCCAGCTTCTTCATGCTCTCCAGGATGGTGGTCAGGGGTACGTCGTCGCTCTCGGTGTACATGGCCACGTCGCCCAGCGAGGTGATGCGGTCGGTGCCGAAGGCAGGCATGCGGCGGTGTGTCTGGTCCAGGGCCTCGACGATGAGGTTGTTCTTGCCGCGTGTAACTAATTTGTAAAGGCCGGGCTTGCCGGCAATAGCTAAGATGGTTTCTTTCATAATCGTTCTAATATGTTGTTGAGTTGTTTGTCAATATCTGCTTTGCCGTCGTTCACAATCTCGAAGTCGGCACGGCGGCGAACCTCCTCCTGCGGCCACTGGCGGTCTATCCACTCCTGTGCCTGCTGGCGGGTGATGTGGTCGCGCTCCATGATGCGCTGCAGGCGCACCTCCTCGGGGGCAGTGACGACGACGACGCGGTCGACGTAGCGGTCGGCACCCGACTCATACATGATGGCCGACTCCATCCACTCCAGACCGCTGCCAAGGAAGTCGGCAAAGACTGCGGGGTGGACGATGGCGTTGATGGCCAGCTTGTTCTCTTCCGAAGCCAGCAGGAACCGGCTGACGGCGGCCTTGTTCAGGCGCCCTTCCTGGTAGGTGTCGGGGCCGATGAGTGCTGTCAGCTGCTGTTGCAGTTCTGCCGACGAGCGCATCAGCCGTTTGGCGGCGGCATCGCAGTCGTAGACCGTGATGCCGCGTGCAGCCAGCCGTCGTGCCACATAGCTCTTGCCGCTGCCTATGCCTCCTGCCAGTCCCACTTTCATTCGTCGTCCTCCTCTATCAGGTAGTCCACCTGCTTGTTCACCAGTGAGGCGCGTGTGACGCCCTGTGGCACCTGTTGCAGGTAAAGGTTACACTTCTCTGACTCCTGCCGTTTTATCTCATTATAGTCGGCAATGACGGTGAAGTCGTTGGGTGTCAGCGTGCGGTAGACGTTGACACCGGTGACAAATTTTACCGTGACCTTGGCAGGGAACGTGCGCAATATCTTGCCTTCAGGAAGGTTGATACATTTCACGGGAATGCCGTTCATGCTCTCCTCGGTGAGCACATCGGTATAGAAGGTCACCTTGACTTGGTCGGGGACGGTCTTCACACCTACCATCTTGCGCAGGTGGCAGTCGACGGCCAGAGTGTCGCGGAAGCCGACGTGGTTCAGCGGCTCGGTGTACACCATGTGTATACTGTCGAGTTGTTCCTCTGTGGCATAGACGGTGACACTGTCGGGCGAGTAGCTGACGTGGCTGAGGAAGTAGAGCTGCTCAGGTATGACGCGTCCTCTCCACCGTACGGGCACCCGTTTGTGGGTGCCGGTGTTGTAGTAGAACTTCAGTTTCTCAGGCTTGATGCTCACAATCTTGCTCGACCCGGCCAGATGCTGCTGTATGATCTTCATTAGCTCAGAATTACCAATGTTGCCCGTGCCGTTGCCCTGGTCGTAGGTTTTGAAGTTGACGGCTATATGGCGCAGGTCCTCTCCATATATATAAGGTAGCAGCATGATACCCCGGTCGCGGATGGTCACCTTGAGGGTGTCGGTCTCGTCGCTGGTCAGCATGACATCTGCAGGCACGCCCGAAATATGCAGTGGGACGACTATTTCTTTTTCAACGGTCTCGTTGAGCGTCGTCAGTAGCCAGAAGATGCCCGACAGTGCCAGGAAAAAGAGAAAAATCAGAAACTCCCTGTTCGCTCTGCTGAACAGGAAGTTCCTGACGATGACAAAGAGCCTGCGTCCCGACATCATGCCTTACTTCTGCAGTGGCATGTTGCTCATGTCCTTGAACACGGAACCCTTATCGACGGTGATGACCACGTCGCGTGCTATTTTTACGTCGACGGTATTCTTGGCCAGGTCGATGCTCTTGACGGTTCCGTAGATGCCGCCGCCGGTGATGACCTGTGTGCCTTCCTGAAGCGAGTTCTGGAACTGCTGAATCTCTTTCTGTTTCTTCTGCTGCGGGCGGATCATGAAGAACCACATGATGGCGAAGATGGCTACCATCATCAGGATCATCGACATGCCGCTGCCGCCTTGTGCTGCCTGTGCAGCTAAAATAATCTGTGTCATATCAGTTAATTGTTTTCAATTGTCAATTATCAATTATCAATTTTCAATTAGAAGTCATTCCCGTTCTTCCATGCGCTTCATCAGCTTGCCAGTCTGGATAAGGTGGCGTGCTATGGCGTCGAGCATGCCGTTGATGTAGCCGCCGCTCTTCGGAGTAGAGTAGAGCTTGGCTATGTCGACAAACTCGTTGATGGTGACGCTTACGGGGATGGTGGGGAAGGTCATCATCTCGGCGATGGCAATCTGCATGATGATAATATCCATAAAAGCCAGTCGCGAGAAGTCCCAGTTGTGCGAGGCGTCGCTCATGAAGTGCTGGTAGTCGTTGGCATTGAGGATGCTGGCGCGGAACAGCTTGCGGGCGTAGTCGCGGTCTTCCTCGTTGTCAAATTCCGGCAGCAGCTCCTGGCGCACGCCGTTCTGCTCTTCAAAGCGCTTGATAGTTTTCAGCACGAAGGTGTCAACCACCTCCTTGTCGTCGTTCCAGTAGAGGCTCTGCTCCTCCAGCAGGGCTTCCAGATCAGTGTTCTCCTGGATGAACATGCGGTAGAGCTTGCGCCACAACTCACGGTCGGTGGCATAGTCGTCGGTCGGGGCTGTCATGTAGTCCTTGTAGGTCTGGCTCTGCTCTATCTGCTCAAAGAGCCTTCCCACAAACTCAGGCTCGTCGGCCCATGTCCACTTCTGGCTGTTGATGAAGTCGGCCAGCTGCCGGTTCTCGCCCAGCTGCAGTATAAAGCGGTTGTAGGCAAAGCGTGTCGACGGTTTCTCAGTACCCTCGCGCATGGCTTTTACCTCGGTAATCTCCAGACGCCGCTTGGCCTCGCGGGCAATGGCCACCATCAGTGCCAGCAGATAGTTGTACAGGTCGTATGCCTTCGATAGGCTGAATGTCAGTTCCTTTTCTGCCGTGTCAATGTTTTTGTTGCCGTTTTGATAGTATGCATAGGTTAACTGCACTATCTTGGTGCGTATAATTTCACGATTAATCATGTCGTTATGGTTTGTTTCGATTGCAAAATTACTTCTTTTTCGCCGATTATGCAAGAAAAATGCACTTTTTTTGTAAATTTTCAATCTTCAATTTTCAATTTTCAATTTTTCTTCGTACCTTTGCAGCCGCTTTCTAAGAAAAGCACACCGTGTGATGGTGAATTAACAAACAAAAGTATTAATTTAGAGTAACACATTTAAAAGTTATGAAAGAAATCAGTGTAAGCGGTCAGAAGCGTGCCGCTACTGGCAAGAAGGCTTCCAAGCTTCTGCGCAAGGAGGGAATGGTTCCCTGCAATCTCTATGGTGAAACAAAGGACGCTAACGGTCTGCCCGAGGCCCTGGCTTTCCAGGCTCCCTTCACCGAGCTCCGTAAGGCTATCTACACACCTCATGTCTATGTTGTCAACCTGACCATTGACGGCAAGGAGCACAAGGCTATCATGAAGGAACTGCAGTTCCACCCCACAACGGAGGCTCTGCTGCACGCCGACTTCTACGAGGTGAACGAGACGAAGGAGATTACCGTTGGTATTCCTGTCAACTTGACGGGTCACGCCCAGGGTGTCCGCGACGGTGGCCGTCTGAACCTCTCTATCCGTAAGATTGACGTGACCGCTCCCTATAAGAACATTCCTGAGAAGCTCGACATCGACGTCACCAGCCTGCAGCTGGGCAAGGCCATCAAGGTGGGCAGCCTGCAGTTCGAGGGCTTGAAGATTGCTACCTCGCCTGAGGTCGTTGTATGCTCAGTGAAGGCTACCCGCGCATCGCGTGCTGCCGCTGCTGCTGCAGAGTAATCATTCCAGATGGACAAATTCTTAATTGTAGGGCTGGGCAACCCTGGCGACGAGTACGCCACGACCCGCCACAATACAGGCTTTATGGTGTTGGACGCTTTTGCAAAGGCGTCCAATACTGTTTTCAGCGACCGCCGTTACGGCTTTGTGGCTGAGGCATCGCTCCGTGGCCGCAAGGTGCTGCTGCTGAAGCCCACCACGTTTATGAACCTCAGCGGCAATGCCGTGCGCTACTGGCTTAATCAGGAGAAGATTGACCAGCAGCGGCTCCTGGTGGTCAGCGACGACGTGGCCCTGCCCTTAGGGCAGTTCCGCCTGAAGGCCAGCGGTTCCAACGGTGGTCATAACGGTCTGGGACATATCCAGCAGCTCATAGGTCAGAACTATGCGCGGCTGCGCATGGGCATCGGTAACGACTATCCGCAGGGCGGACAGATAGACTGGGTGCTGGGCAACTACAGTGCCGACGACCTCAAGGCGCTGCAGCCGGCCATCGATACTGCCACTGAAATTATCAAGAGTTTTGTGCTGGCAGGCATCGATGTTACCATGAACCAGTATAATAAGCTGGGGAAACGACCCACCCCCGGCCCCTCCCTAAATGGAGGGGAGTGAATACCTCTGAGAGATGAAGAAAGACAAGAGTGTGAATGGAGTATCTGCTCCCCTCCCTAATGGGGAGGGGCTGGGGGAGGGCCTTGCCCGTCTTGACAAATGGCTCTGGTCTGCACGTATCTTTAAGACGCGCACCATTGCTGCCGATGCCTGCAAGAACGGGCGTGTGCAGGTGAACGGTGTGTTGGTGAAGCCGTCGCGCATGGTGAAAGTGGGCGATACGGTGAGCGTGCGCAAGTCGCCCGTAACCTACAGTTTCAAGATACTGAAGACCATTGAGCAGCGCGTGGGTGCCAAGCTGCTGCCAGAGATTTACGAGAACGTCACCACCCCCGACCAGTATGAACTGCTGGAGATGACGCGCATCAGCGGCTTCGTTGACCGCCAGCGCGGCACCGGCCGTCCCACCAAGAAGGACCGTCGTGCCATGGACTCATTCTTAAGTTTAGACGATTTGGTTTTTGATTTCGATGAAGAAGATTAGCTTGCTGTTATTATCGTTGTGCTGCATGCTGACAGGCGCCGTGGCACAGAAGGGAAACCTGCAGAAGGGTGACTATGGTTACCTGTATTGTCACATGAACGACCGGGGACGCGCCTGGACGGCCTACGCCCTCAGCCGCGACGGCTTCCATTACCACGACCTGCTGGGGGGCGACTCCATCTTCAGCGACCATGAGCATGCCCGCATTGAGGGGGCAACCCGCGATGCCTACATCTGTCGTACCCACGACGGTAAAGGCTACCTGATGGTCTGCACCGATATGAACGTGGGCCGCTTCAAGGATTTGAAGAAAGCTTCAGAATGGGACAACTACGGTATCATCCTGCTGCGCTCCAGTGACCTTATCAACTGGGAGTCGGTGACCTTCGACTATCGCAAGGGCACCAGCATCTTCAGCAATCCACAGGACAAGAGCGTATATAAGGACTGGTCGACCATCAACCGGGTCTGGGCACCACAGGTACAGTGGGATGCCGACTATCGCTGGCCCGACGGACGCCAGGGCGGCTACTTCATCTACTACAGCATGTGGAACCGTGGTGAGGAGCAGTACGACCGTATGTACTACTCGTATGCCGACGAGTCGTTCACACGGCTGACGCAGCCCAAGCCCCTCTTTGACTGGGGCTACGCCACCATCGATGCCGACATCAACTGGGTGGAGGCTGACCAGCTGTGGCACATGATGATTAAGAAGGAGGGCGGCAAGCCCGGACTCTTCACGGCTACGGCCCCTGCACTGACCGGTCCGTGGAGCGAGCCCGTTGAGGACGATTACGTCAGTTTCGAGGGCAAGAAGAAGTGTGAGGGTGTCTCGGCCTTCCAGCTGGCAGGCAGCGACGAGTGGGTCATTGGCTACATTGAGTATTCGTCACGCCCCAAGAACTACCGTCTCTGCCTGGCCGACAGGTATATGCGGGGCTTCCATTCGCCGCGCAATATCGTGGGTGTCGACCGTCCGCAGCACGGCTCCTTCCTCCGTCTGACCAAGAAGGAGTACAAGCGTCTGCAGAAGTGGAGCGACAGTATGATGAAGAAGTAAAAAAAAAGATAATTTGAGCTTATGGATAGAAAACAAGAAGGCCTGAAGGCATTGGGCCGTGATACGGAATACCTGAACCACTACGCCCCGGAGGTGCTTGAGACCTTTGAGAACAAGCACCAGGGCAACGACTACTGGGTGCAGTTCAACTGCCCGGAGTTTACGTCGCTCTGTCCCATCACGGGGCAGCCTGACTTTGCCGAAATCAAGATTATGTACATACCGGCTGAGCGTATGGTGGAGTCGAAGAGCCTGAAACTCTACCTCTTCTCGTTCCGTAACAATGGCGACTTCCATGAGGACTGTGTCAATATCATCATGAAAGACCTTGTGAAACTTATGGCACCTAAGTATATAGAGGTGATAGGCCTGTTTACTCCCCGTGGCGGCATCAGCATCTATCCCTACGCCAACTACGGCATGCCCGGCACAAAATACGAAAAAATGGCCGAGCAGCGCATGCTCAGCCATCAGGTAGTATAATATTCATTCTTCATTCTTCATTAGCGAAGCGCCTGTAATACCCCTGCTCGTCGCCATTGCTGAAGCGCAGCACCAGCGTGTCGCGGCGCAGCATGACAAACTGTGCCGTGTCGCTGCCGATAACAGTAGTGGTTCCTGTCGTGTCGCGCGTGGTCTCGCTTAGTATCAGCTTGCCGTTGTAGATGCGCCACTCGCGGTAGCGTTTCAGTGGCGGATATTCTACCGGGCTCTCCTCGTCAGACGTCATCGTGCGAACCATGCCGATGGGGCGTGCCGTGTAGCCGCTCTTAATCTCTATGCCATATTCCCGTGGCTGCATCAGTTCGCGGAAGAGCGAGTCGTCAAGCTCCTTCAGCTCCTGCTGCTGGATCTTCTGACTCATGTCTGCCCGCTGGCGCAGCTTTGGCTGCACCATGAAGCACCACTTGCCCTTCAGGCTCTCCATGTCAATCACCATGTCGGCCACCTTTTTGTTCGTGCGGTTCACCACCACAGCCATCTTGTCGCCAATCATGGGGTGGCCGAACACCTGTTTCCGTTTCGATGCCGTCAGGATGTTGAATGTGTCGGGGTCGCCGCCTGTCCGCGGCAGGAACACCAGGATGGTGTCGTTACAGCCGTCGCAGGCCAGTCCGTAGACGGTAGAGTCACCCGGTGCGTTCTGCTCTTCGCTGATGATGCCATCGGTGGCCGTCTCATTATCATTCTGCTTGCTGCCACAAGCTGCTAACAGTGCTGCTGCCACAGTCACTGCTATCAAATGCTTTCTATTGGTTATCATAACGGTATGAATGTTCTAATAAGGTGCAAAAGTAAAGAAAAATAGCCGAACGGCCAAACTTGACGCCACATTTTTGGCTGCTTTTGTGTCATATTAAGTTAAATCATGTTATGAATCCGATTATCCCGACACCGAGAATTATTTTTCAATTTTTCTTGCAACCTTGCCACCATTGGTGTTATGTGCTGATACACAGCAGGTTGCGCGGTTGCAACAAGGGTGGCATGGTGGCATCAGCGGATGGAGGGGCTGACGGCGGGTGAAAAGTCCCCGCCGCTGGGAGAAAAGTCCCAGCGGCGGATGGTTCCATAGCGTGGCGGCAAATGTGGCGCGCGGCGGGAGTTTGATGCCACCCATGTCACCCTTGTTGCAACCAGCTAACAGTCTGAAAATTAAGCATTTGTGTTTATGGTGGCAACGTGGCAACAATAACGCTAAAATATAATCAGGAGTAGCTGTTAGGAGCCCCTAATCTGTTAATATAGCATAAAAGTAAGTAGAAAAAACTGGCAGATGCGAGATTGTATCTGGAAAATGATTACTTTTGTAACAAAATTGAATAAAGATAACCTTAAGTAGAATTGATTATGAAGAAAAGAATCCAGTTCAGCCTTGTCTATCGTGACATGTGGCAGTCGAGCGGCAAGTTCCAGCCGCGCAAGGATCAGTTGGAGCGCATAGCGCCGGTGATTATTGACATGGGCTGTTTCAGCCGTGTGGAGACCAACGGCGGTGCCTTCGAGCAGGTGAACCTGATGGCAGGCGAGAATCCCAACGCCGCCGTGCGTGCTTTCTGTAAGCCGTTCAACGAGGTGGGCATCAAGACCCACATGCTCGACCGCGGCCTGAACGCCCTGCGTATGTATCCCGTACCCGACGATGTGCGCGAGCTGATGTATAAGGTGAAGCACGCTCAGGGCGTGGACATCCCCCGCATCTTCTGCGGTCTGAACGACACGCGTAACATCATACCCTCCATCAAATGGGCCAAGGCCGCTGGCATGACGCCCCAGGCCACCCTCTGTATCACCACGTCGCCCGTACACACGGTGGACTATTACGCCCAGATTGCCGACGAGGTGATTGCCGCCGGTGCCGAGGAGATTTGTCTGAAGGACATGGCCGGCATTGGCCAGCCCGCCATGCTGGGTGCGCTGACGAAGGCCATCAAGACGAAGCATCCTGACATTATCATACAGTACCACGGCCACTCAGGCCCCGGCCTGTCGATGGCCTCCATCCTCGAGGTGTGCAACAACGGCGCCGACATCATTGACACCGCCATCGAGCCGCTCTCATGGGGTAAGGTACACCCGGATATCATCTCGGTGCAGTCGATGCTGAAGAACGAGGGCTTCGAGGTGGCCGACCTGAACATGAACGCCTATATGCAGGCCCGTACGCTGACACAGGAGTTTATTGACGACTGGCTGGGCTACTTCATCAATCCCGCCAACAAGCACATGTCGAGCCTCCTGCTGGGCAGCGGACTGCCTGGAGGCATGATGGGCTCGATGATGGCCGACCTGGGTCCCATCCAGAAGATGATCAACAAGCTGCGCGTAGCCAAGGGCGAGGCCGAGCTGACGATGGACGATATGCTGGTGAAGCTGTTCAACGAGGTGGAGTACGTATGGCCGAAGGTGGGCTATCCCCCACTGGTGACCCCGTTCTCGCAGTACACGAAGAACATCGCCCTGATGAACCTGCTCACCATGGAGCAGGGCAAGGGCCGCTACGTGATGATGGACGATGCCATCTGGGGCATGATCCTCGGCAAGAGCGGCAAGGTGCCTGGCGAGATTGCGCCTGAGCTGATTGAACTGGCCAAGACGCAGAAGCGCGAGTTTACCGAGGCCGACCCGCACACCCTCATTCCCAACGCCCTGGAGGGATTCAAGAAGGAGATGGATGAGAACGGCTGGGACTACGGTCAGGACAACGAGGAACTCTTCGAACTGGCCATGCACCCCGAGCAGTACCGTCCGTTCAAGAGCGGTCAGGCCAAGAAGCAGCTGCTGGCCGACATCCAGAAAGCCAAGGATGCCAAGCTGGGTGGCGGACAGAAGATTTCGCAGGAGGAGATCGATGCCCTGAAGCACGCCAAGGCCGACGCCGTGAAGTCGCCGCTGGCCGGACAGCTCTTCTGGAGCTTCGGCGGCGAGGGCGTGATGGCTCCCTGCATTGAGCCGTTCATCGGACAGAAGTATAAGGAGGGCGACACCTTCTGCTACCTGCAGACGAAGTGGGGCGAGATTATTGAGATTCCCGCTGCCCTGGGTGGCAAGCTCGTTGACATCAGCGTGAAACCCGGACAGAATATCCGTCAGGGCGACACCATCGCATGGATAGAGCGCGAAGCATAATCATGTTTAGCTTTTGGCTTTTGGCACTTGGCTCGTTGCAGACAGCAACCTGCCAGGTGCCAATGGCTAAAAGCCAAAACTACAATCTGAGGAAGGTGCATGACAGCCTCTACTGGCTGAACGACTGGCGCCTGCCTTACCCTGTCTACCGTTTCGAGACGGGCGACGTTGACGGCGACGGACGCGAGGATGCGATGGTGGGCGTCATCAAGAGCACCCGCTACTATCCTGAGCGTGGTCGCCGCCTGTTCATCTTCAAGCAGGTGGACAACAGCCGCCAGCCCGACGGGCCAAAGAAGGTGCGCCCACTGTGGCTGGGCTCCAAGCTGGGAGGCCGCTTAGAGGATTTCCGCTACATGGCCGGCGGACATATTCGCAGTCTGGAGACGACCGACAACGGGCTTTATGTCGTTGCCGACTACCGCTGGGGCGGCTTTGGCATGACGTTCGACCATTACATCGTGAAAGGAACCAATAGAGAAACAGCTATCAAACTTTTTAGCCAATGAAAAACAAGTCTTTCCTTATTCAGGCGTGTGTGGCAGCACTGTTGGCCGCCTGCACCGCTAACCAGAAACAGGTGGCCGTAGAGGTGCCTGTGTCAACCATCGACGTCGAACAGCTCATCAACGGCATCGACTACGACATGGACATCACAGGACTGCCGCTGGCCGACATCCGTGTGCTCCGCAACGCCCCTGCTGCCCTGCGCGGCTATCCCTTCAAGGACGCCTACCTGCGTGGCATCTACGGAACCACGACATGGTATGACTCGCTGACGTGGAAGTTTGACGAGGCTGTGTCCTATGATGCCGTCGAAGAGCGCGAGGGTGAGCCTTGGCGCGACCACTACTACCGTGCTGCCGAGAAGGGCGGCCAGCTGAACTATACGGCTGAGGAACAAGGCTTTATGAAACGGCTCAAGGAGCGCGAGGACGAGCTGGTGAAGCATAACTTCGACGTCGAGGAGCCGTTGCGGGTGAACATACAGAACCTGACGAATCCCACACAGCTCAAGGACTTTGATTCGCTGCTCTGCCAGAAGCTGGCTTACAACGGCTTTGCCATCGTGCCTGCCCGGCACGAGCAGCTGTTCCATGTCTATGAGCAGAACGACTACAATAATTTCCCGTCGTTCGTCACCACCGACCTCTTCCTGCAACTCTATCACCTCTATTTCGACTGTATGCTGCGCGAACTGGAGGAGCAGCACTTCATGCAGCTGATGACCGGTTTTTCGCAAGACATGCTTCAGGCCATGCGCGCCGTCAGTGCGAGTGCTCCCGCCGGCAGCGACTTTTCGCGTGCTGCCTCTCGTAATGTCGTCTTCTATTTCATTGCCTGGCACCTGTTTACGGGCAACCCCATTGCCAACAAGAACGACGAGGCGCTGGAGACGCGAGAGATTGCACGGGTGATGGCGGCCGAGAATGTTCCCAGCGAGCTGCTGATGGACTATATGGGCGAGATTCCGTTTGCCTACAGTCTGTTCCGTCCCCGTGGCCACTACACCCGCTCCGAGGAGCTGAAACACTACTTCCGGGGCATGATGTGGCTGCAGAGCGCATCCATGGGCATGGATCATGCCGACGAGGTGAACCAGGCCGTCATCATGGCCTACGTGCTGAACCACGACAAGGCGCTGCAGGCGAAGTATGACAAGCTGAACCGCCTGATGAACTACCTCATGGGGCAGCCCGACAACCTGAGCCTGCCCCAGGTGCAGAAGGAAGTGGCCAAGACGGGTATTGAGAATCTCGGCGAACTGCTTGGCAACCAGCAGGCAATGGCCACCATCAAGACGGCGCTGAAGGAGATTGGCGACAAGCAGACACGTATCCGCCCGAGGTTCGAGAAAACGAGCCACAACAAGATTTGCGTGATGCCCCAGCGCTACCAGCCCGATGCTGAGGTGCTGCAGGAGATGGTGGACTACGACGGCAAGCCCACACAGCGTGACGTGCCTCAGGGACTGGACGTCTTTGCCGCCATGGGCGTGTCGGCCGCCGAGCAGATACTGAAGGAGCAGAAGACGGAGTGGAAAGGCTTTACGCCGGCGCTGACCAAAATGAAACAGCGCATGGAGGAGATTGACTGGACGGAGACCATTGCGACGCGATGGATGGAAGCCCTGCGCACCATCGGTGACGAACCGTCGCCGCAGTGTCCTTACTTCATGCTGACCTCTGAGTGGGGCTTGAAGAATATGAACGCCATGCTGGCCTCATGGGCTGAGCTGAAGCACGACGCTATCCTCTATGCCAAGCAGCCCATGGGGGCCGAGTGTGGTGGTGGCGGACTGCCCGACCCCGTGGTGAAGGGCTATGTAGAGCCTAACACCGGTTTCTGGAAGAAGGCTATCGAACTGCTTGACAACACGGCAACGCTGCTGAAAGACCAGCAGATGCTCACCGAGAAGATAGCCGGTGCCACGACCCGCATCCGCGAGCAGGCCGAGTTCCTGCTGCGCGTCAGCGAGAAGGAACTGTCGGGCAAGACGCTCACCGACGAGGAGTTTGACCAGATTGGTTTCATGGGTTCCACGTTCGAGAATATCTCCCTGGACCTGATTCGTCAGCCTGACCAGTACCTCATGGGCTGGAGCGACGTGCAGGGCACCGATAAAAAGGTGGCACTGGTGGCCGACGTCTATACGGCCAACGCCGACAATAACCCCGCGAAGTCCATCCTCTTCGAGGCTGTGGGTGATGCCGACGAGATTTATGTGGTGGTGGAGATGGACGGCTACCTCTATCTGACGCGTGGTGCCGTGCTGAGCTACCGCGAGTTCAAGCAGCCGGTCAGCGAGCCGCGACTCACCGACGAGGAGTGGCAGCAACAGCTGGAGCAGCAGCCCCGGAAGGGCGTGCCTGAGTGGATGAAGCCCATCCTCGTGCCGCTGAAGAAAATGCCGGAAGTGAATGAGGAGTACTTCTATAGCTCTGGCTGTTAGCCTGTCATGTCTGTTGCCGTACTACGGCAACAAACTGGACGCGCAGACGATTATCCTGACGGGCGACATTCTGCTGGATCGTGGCGTCCGCGAGGTGGTGGAACACCGTGGCGCCGACCACCTCTTCTCAGAGGGTGTTGACAGCGTGCTGCGCGCGGCACATATCGTCGTGGGCAACCTGGAGTGTCCGGCGACGAGGGTGAAGGCCCCGGTCTTCAAGCGCTTCGTCTTCCGTGCGGAGCCGGAGTGGCTGTTGGTCCTGAAGAAACATGGGTTCACGCACCTGAACATGGCCAATAACCACTCGATAGACCAGGGACGCGAGGGACTGACGGACACACGCCGTAACGTTGAGAAGGCGGGGATGGCACCCATTGGTGCCGGACGGACAATGCGGGAGGCCGCAGAGCCTGTGCTGCTGAATCCACCCTCGTCGTCACATACCCCGCACCACCGCAACGTCTGGCTTGTCGCCTCGCTCCGCCTGGGGTTAGAGAACTACGCTTATCTGCCAGACAAGCCCTGCGTCAGCCAGGAACCCATGGACAGTCTGCTGAAACGTGTCAGACGGCTGAGGCAGAGCGACCCGCAGGCCGTCATCATCGTGTCGCTGCACTGGGGCGGCGAGCACACCCTGCAGCCCGTGCCCCGTCAGCGGCTGGAGGCCCATCGGCTGGTTGATGCCGGTGCCGACGTGCTGGTATGCCACCACACCCACACGCTGCAGACCATTGAGGACTATCGCGGCCACAAGATTTACTACAGCATCGGCAACTTCATCTTCGACCAGTCGAAACCCCTCAACAGCCGTGCCTGTATGGTGCGTCTGCGCGTGGGCCGTCAGACCCTTGACGTTGAAACTCTTCCTATCGCCATCCGGCACTGTACCCCATTTCTAACCAGTAATCCCTGAACAATGAACTACCAAGCACTGATTGACAAGTATTATCCTGAGGACGACGACCTGCGCCGCCTGCTCATCAGACACTCCCGCCAGGTAGCCGACCGCTGCCTCCTGATTTGTGACCGTCACCCGGAACTGCACCTCGACCGTCAGTTCCTGGAAGAGGCTGCCATGCTCCATGACATCGGCGTGCGCTGGTGTAATGCCCCCTCCATCTGTTGTCATGGCACGCAACCCTACCTGCTGCACGGGCAGATAGGTGGTGAACTGCTGCGCAAGGAAGGGTGGGAGCGGCACGCCCGTGTGGCAGAACGCCATACCGGCACGGGGCTGCGCCGCGAGGAGTTTGTCAGGCAGGGACTGCCTGTGCCGGCCTTCGACATGGTGCCGGAGCAACTGGAGGAGCAGGTGGTGTGCTATGCCGACAAATTCTACTCGAAATCACGCCCCGACCGCGTGCTGACGGTGCTCGAGACGGCGCAGAGTCTTGAGAAATTCGGCCATGCAGGGGTGGAGAAGTTCTTAGGTTGGGCAAAAATGTTTGAATAATCTCTAAATTCTTCACTCTTCACTCTTCACTCTTCACTTTTTTTCGTACCTTTGCACCCGTGAAACAGAAAACGGTCATCACTCTGATGTTCGTGGCCTTCATGTTGATGTGGGCATGTACGCCTTTGTCGCTCCGACGGGATAACAGTAAGAGAGCAGCAGAGGCGTTAGGTGTTTTGTCTAAAATAGAGGATGCTCCGTTAGACTCTGTTGCCAAGGTTTTGCCTGACGCTATCAGTGCGGCAGCGCAGGCTGTTCCGCCTGTTAACTCTATAACTCAGACGCTCGACACACTGAAGCAGACGCTCGATACCCTGAAACAGACCTTCGACATACAGCAACAGACGCTCGACTCGCTACCCCAAGTGGTGACGCCCAGGCAGGTAGCCAAGGCCGACACGCTGCTAAGGGAGGCTGCCAATAAGTTGTCGCCAGCCTTGGATTCGCTATTGGAAAATCAGAAAGGTGGAGCCGCTATTAAACTGAAGCGTGACACCACGCAGATGGACTCCCTGGAGCTGGCCATCTATAAATATAATAAGGTAATAGACGATTCGCTGAGGCTCGACAGCCTGAACCGCCAGAAGAAGAACGGCATTGACTCGCCTGTCAAGTACTCTGCCCGCGACTCACTGACCTACGAGGCAGGTTCGGGGCGTGCTCACCTGTATGGTGACTCTCACGTGGAATACCAGAACATGGACCTGAAGAGCGAAAAAATATTCATGGTGCTCGACAGCAGTCTGGTTCACGCCACCGGTATCAGAGATACGACCACCAAGCGCCTCACAGGTACACCCGTATTCAAAATGGGAAGCGACGAGTATGAGAGCGACACTATGGCTTTCAACTTCAAGACCAAGAAAGGCCTTATTACGCAGGTGTACACCAAGCAGGAAGACGGCTTCCTTACCAGTGAACTGTCGAAGCGCGGGGCTAATGGCGAGATGTTCCTGCAGCACGGACGGTACACAACGTGTGACGAGCCGCATCCTGACTTCTACCTGGCTCTCTCACGTGCCAAGGTGCGCCCCGGCAAGGATGTCATCTTCGGACCGGCCTACCTCGTGGTGTGCGACGTGCCGCTGCCTCTGGCCATCCCGTATGGATTCTTCCCCTTCACCAAGAGCTACAGCAGCGGATTTATCATGCCTACATACGGCGACGAGACCGACCGCGGCTTCTATCTGCGTGACGGCGGCTACTACTTTGCTATCAGCGATAAGATGGATCTGAAACTCATTGGTGAAATCTTTACCAAGGGGTCGTGGGGCTTCACGGCTACGTCTAATTACAACCGGCGCTATAAGTACACCGGTTCGTTCCTGGTCACTTACCAGAACTCAGTCTCAGGCGAAAAGAACATGCCTGACTATTCGAAGACAACCAGTTTCAAGGTGATATGGAATCACCGGCAGGACAGTAAGGCCAATCCTTACTCAAGTCTCTCGGCATCGGTGAACTTTGCCACCAGCAGTTTTGAGCCGAACAACCTGTCATCGATGTATAACCCGCAAACGCTGACCCAGTCAACTCGTACGTCGTCGGTCAACTACAACACGGGATTCTCAAGCCTTGGCATGAATATTTCTTCTTCGTTTGAGCTGAACCAGAACATGCGCGACTCTTCAATTGCCATGACACTGCCCCGACTGAATGTCTCGGTCTCTAAGTTCTTTCCTTTCAAGCGAAAGAAGATGGTAGGCAAGGAACGGTGGTATGAGAAGATAAATGTAGCCTATACAGGCGACTTCTCAAACTCCATCAATACAAAGGAAGACAAACTGATGCACTCTGACTTCCGCCGCGACTGGCAGAACAGTATCAAGCACACCATTCCCGTGAATGCCAATTTCATGATGTTCGACGTGGTGAACCTGAATCCCTCGTTCAACCTCAGTGCCCAGAACTCTTTCCTGAAAACGCATAAGGAGTGGGACGTCGCGACGCAAAAAGAGCTGACCGACACCATTACGGGTTTCTACACCATCTACAATTGGAGCCTGAACCTGACGGCATCGACCAAGCTGTATGGCATGTTTGTACCCTCGCGCAAACTCTTCGGCGACAAGATTCAGGCCATACGCCACGTGCTGACACCGTCGGTGACTTTCAGCTACGCACCTGACTTCGGATCTTCGCGCTATGGCTATTATTCCACCTACGAGAAGACTGACAAGAACGGCAATGTGTCGGAGGTGGAGTATTCGCCTTACAGAGTAGGCTCTGTTTCTGTGCCTGGGCATGGCAAGACGGGTAGCATCAGATTCTCCATCAAGAACAACGTGGAGATGAAGTATCGTGACAAGAACGACTCTGTCAGGAAAGTCAGTCTGATTGACGAACTTGGCGCTGATATGTCGTATAACATGGCGGCAACCCGCCAGCCTTGGAGCTCGTTGAACACCAACCTGCGCCTGAAGCTGACCAAGAGTTACACCTTTGCCATCAATGCCGTCTTCAAGAGTTATGTCTACGAGGCCGACTCCGTGGGGGCCACACCCCGTGAGAGCGACCACACCACCTACTGGGGACAGGGAAAGATTGGCCGTTTCCAGGGCATGTCGCAGACGCTGAACTACACTCTGGACAATACGAAGGTGGCGAACTTCTTCAAGTGGCTGCGTGGTGAAAAGGTTGACAAGAAGAAGGACGACAAGAAGCGTGACGACGAGGAGGACGAAGATGACTATAGGCTGGAGGCCAACGTCGACAAGGAGATGGAGAAGGCTAAACACGGGGCCAAGAAAGAAAATGCCGGCAAGGCTGAGACCGACGAGGATGGCTACATGACGTTCAGCGTGCCTTGGTCTGTACAGTTCGGCTATGGCATCACCATGAGCGAGGATACCGATGTGAAGAAATTCAACTACAGCACCATGCGTTATCCCTATAAGTTCACGCAGACGCTGAACTTCAGCGGCAACGTGCGTATCTCTGACGGCTGGAACATCACCTTCAGCAGCGGCTACGACTTTGAGAACAAGAAGATATCCATGACGACTGCCAGCCTGAGCCGCGACCTGCACTGCTTTAACATGTCGTGCTCGGTGGTGCTGGCACCTTATACCAGTTATAACTTCTCTTTCCGCTGCAACGCCTCGACGCTGACCGACGCGTTGAAATATGACAAGCGCTCAGGCAACACCAACCAGGTGCAGTGGTATTAAACTTACGTGTTTTGTTTTTCTGCGGTGAGATGGGCTCCTCAGGGGAGAAGCGCATCGAGTGATTCCTGCTCGCCTACCACCCAGATGATGTCGCCCTCTTCGAAGCGGCGCTTCGGCGACACAGCCGACAGGTTCTCCTTGCCTTCTTCCAGACCCACGACCATGCAGCTGTAGAGGCTGCGGATGCCACTCTCAGCCAGTGTTTTGCCGATGAAGGGACTGTCGGCACCGATGATGAGCTGGCGCAGTTTCATCTCGCGGTTCTCCACGTCAAGGTCTTCACCCAACAGTTCTGTCTCTATGGCATGGCCGAGCTTGCTTAGCTGCTCGTCGCTGCCGATGACCTGCAGACGGTCGCCAGGGAAGATGATGTAGTCGCCGTCGGGGATGTTCAGACGGTGGCCGCCACGCATGATGCTGCTGACATGGACACCGTACTTGCTGCCTAAGGAGAGCTGCTTCAGCGTCTGTCCCATCCACTGTGAGTCGCTGGGCACGTCGAAGTCGGCAATGTGGATGTCTCGGTCAAGGAGCTTGCCCTCATAGAGCGGCCGTTTCTTGCCGTGTACCTGTGCCTCGATGTCGCGGGAGCGGAGGTTGTTGACGAACAGCCGCTCAAGTACGATGCTGCGGTGCTTGACGGTGCGCGAGAGGATGATGAGCACCACGGCTATCACGCCCAGCGTAATCATCACTGCACTGCTGAAACGGCTCAGGTAGTTACAAATATAGAAAATGTAGCTCACCGCTATCATGGCACGCACCAGGATGGTGAACAGCAGGGGCAGACGGTTGCGGTTGGACTCGTTCCACAGGGCTTTCCACTCTACGGAGTGGTTCTTCTTCATCACCATGGCACGCAGGAACGGGGCAATGCAGACAACCGTCAGCAAGCCGGTAATGGCGTTGGCATACCAGTGGAGCTCCCAGCCGGGCAGCAGCTGGCGCGTGAACGGCAGCACAAAGGCGAACATCAGGGCGATGACGGCCGATGTGAGGATACTGTAGACAACGGTGTTGACGGCCATCTGCGTCAGCAGCCGTTTCCACTTGCTCTGCTCCTTGGTGTCGGGATGACTCGTCGACAGGTGGTTGAGCATGCGGATAAGGCGTGTCGGCAGACGGTGCTCCAGAGCATTATAAGCCGGTGTGGCGAGCCGTATCATGTAAGGTGTGAGAAAAGTGGTTATAACGGATACGGCCACCACAACCGGATAGAGGAAATTGCTGATGACGCCGAGCGACAGGCCCAGCGAGGCGATGATAAACGAGAACTCACCGATCTGGGCCATGGAGAAGCCGCAGCGCATGGCCGACTTCAGGCTCTCGCCGCCCAGCATGAAGGCCAGCGAGCCCAGAACGGCCTGGCCGATGAGGATGGTGAGCACCAGGGCGATGATGGGCAAGGCGTACTCGACGAGAATCTGCGGGTCGACGAGCATGCCTACGGAGACGAAGAAGATGGCACCGAAGAGGTTCTTCACCGGCTCCACCAGTTTCTCAATGCGCTCGGCCTCGATGGTCTCGGCAAGGATGCTGCCCATGATGAAAGCGCCGAAGGCCGACGAGAACCCCACCTTGGTGGAGAAGACGGCCATGGCACAGCACAGACCTAAGGAGACGATGAGCAGCACCTCGCTGTTGATGAGCTTGCGCACCGACCGCAGGAACAGGGGAATGGCAAAGATGCCTACCACCAGCCAGAGCACCAGAAAGAAGCCTATCTTCATGATGCTGCCCAGCATCTGACCGCCGTCGGGACTGTTGCCGCTGGCAATGGCCGACAGCATGACCATCATGACGATGGCCAGGATGTCTTCAAGGATGAGCACCGACATGACCAGACCGGCAAACTGCTGCTGACGCAGGCCCAGGTCGTCGAAGGCCTTGTAGATGATGGTGGTGGACGACATGGCCAGCATGCCGCCGAGGAAGATACAGTCCATCTGGCTCCAGCCGAAGCCGTGGCCGACGAGCATGCCCAGCATCGACATGCAGAAGATAATGGTGATGGTCGAGATGATGGGCGACGCTCCCATCTTCAGAATCTTCTTGAACGAGAAGTCCAAGCCCAGGGAGAACAGCAGGAACATGACGCCGATGTCGGCCCAGAGGTGGATGTTCTCCTGGTCGGCGACGGAGGCCGTGTAGGGCATGTGGGGCGATACAAGAAAGCCGGCCATGATGTAGCCCAGCACAAGCGGCTGCTTCAGCTTCTTGAAGATAATGGTCACGATGCCGGCGACAACGAGCATCAGTGCCAGGTCCTGGATCATTGCAGGTAATTCAGCCATTATATTCTCCTACTAACTCACAGATTTTAACGATAACCAGCATAGCTTTCTCCATCGACTGTATGGGTACGAACTCGTATGGACCGTGGAAGTTGACGCCGCCGGCGAAGATGTTAGGGCAGGGCAGGCCGCGGAACGACAGTTGTGCGCCGTCGGTGCCGCCGCGGATGGGCTTCACCTTCGGACTGACACCCACCTCCTGCATGGCGTGCAGCACGAGGTCGATGACGTGCATCTGCGGGTCAATCTTCTCCTTCATGTTATAGTATTGGTCTTTCACCTCAGCGCTGACCGTTCCCTCGCCGTAGCGCCCGTTCATCTCTCTGGCCACTCTCTTAATGAACCGTTTGCGGTCTTCAAAGCGGTCGCGGTCGTGGTCGCGGATGATATACGACAGGCGGGCCTCCTCCACATGCGACTGTATGGACGTCAGGTGGTAGAAACCCTGATAGCCTTCGGTCTGCTCCGGCGTCTCGTTGTCAGGCAGTTGGCGGATAAACTCGGCGGCCAGACGGTTGGCGTTCACCATCTTGTCCTTGGCATAGCCGGGATGAACGCTGATGCCCCTGATGACAATCTTGGCTGAGGCGGCGTTGAAGTTCTCAAACTCCAGTTCGCCCACGTCGCCGCCGTCCATGGTGTAGGCCCAGTCGCAGCCGAAACGCTCGACGTCGAAGTGCCGGGCACCCATGCCTATCTCCTCGTCGGGATTGAAGGCGATGCGTATCTTGCCGTGCTTGATCTCCTTGTGCTGCTGCAGGTAGACCATGGCCTGAACAATTTCGGCAATACCCGCCTTGTCGTCGGCACCCAGGAGCGTGGTGCCGTCGGTGACGATGAGGTCTTCGCCCACATGCTGCAGCAGTTCGGGGAATTTCTTCGGTGACATCACCCTCTCTTCTCTCTTCTCTCCTCTCTCCTCTATTCCCAGCAGGATGTCAGAGCCGTCGTAGTGGCTCACAATCTGCGGTTTGATGTCGGCTCCTGAGCAGTCGGGACTGGTGTCGTAGTGGGCTATGAAGCCGATGGTGGGAACGTTGTCGCGCATGTTGGCCTTCAGTGTGGCGTAGATATAGCCTTTCTCGTCCATCTCCACGTCATCCAGCCCCTCCGCCTCCAGTTCCTTTTTCAGGTATTCGGCGAACACCAGCTGCTTCTTAGTACTAGGCACGCAGTCACCCTCTTCGGATGACTGCGTGTCAAACTTCGTGTAATTAAGAAATCTTTCTGTTATCTCCATCTTTCTTCGTTTATCCCATCTTGTCAAGAGCCTTCAGGTTCTCGGCAATCATCTCGTCGGTGACCGTGTAGTTCTGAAGGTCGCCCTTGATGAATGCGTCGTAGCTGGGCATATCAATAAGTCCATGACCAGAGAGGTTGAAGAGAATGACCTTCTTCTCACCCGTCTCCTTGCACTTCTTTGCCTCGCGGATGGTGGCGGCAATGGCGTGGCAGCTCTCCGGAGCGGGGATGATGCCCTCGGTGCGGGCGAACAGCATACCTGCCTCGAAGGTCTCGAGCTGCGGGATGTCGACACCATGCATCATGCCGTCCTTAATCAGCTGCGAGATAATCATGCCTGCACCGTGGTAGCGCAGACCACCGGCGTGGATGTTCGATGGCTTGAAGTTATGGCCAAGCGTGAACATGGGCAGCAGCGGTGTGTAGCCGGCCTCATCGCCGAAGTCGTAGCGGAACTGGCCGCGGGTCAGTTTCGGACAGCTGTCGGGCTCGGCAGCGATAAACTCCGTCGTCTTGCCGTCGAGCAGGTTGTGGCGCATGAAGGGGAAGGCGATGCCGCCGAAGTTAGAGCCGCCGCCGAAGCAGGCTATCACCATGTCGGGATACTCGCCTGCCATCTCCATCTGCTTCTCAGCCTCCAGACCGATGATGGTCTGGTGAAGGCCCACGTGGTTAAGTACCGAGCCGAGCGTGTATTTGCAGTTCGGTGTCGTGGTGGCCAGTTCGACGGCCTCGGAGATGGCTGTGCCTAAAGAGCCGGTATGCAAGGGGTCCTTGGTCAGGATGTCCTTGCCGGCACGGGTTGACATCGAGGGTGAACCCTCGACCACGGCACCGAAGGTACGCATGATGCTTGAGCGGTAGGGCTTCTGCTGCATGGTGATCTTGACCTGATAGACAGCACAGTCAAGACCGTAAATCTTTGCAGCGTAAGAAAGAGCGGCACCCCACTGGCCGGCACCCGTCTCGGTGGTGACGTTCGTCGTGCCCTCCATCTTGGCATAGTAGCACTGAGGTATGGCTGAGTTGATCTTATGCGAACCCAGCGGGTTGGTGGACTCGTTCTTGAAATATATGTGCGCAGGAGTACCGATGGCCTCTTCCAGACCGTAGGCACGTACCAGCGGGGTGGAGCGGTAGAACTTGTACTTCTCAAGGACCTCCTCAGGGATGTCTATCCAGCGGTGCTCGGTGTCCAGCTCCTGGACGCAGCACTCGCGGGGGAAGATGTGGGCCAGGTCATCGACACCCAGCGGCTGCTTCGTGGCAGGGTGGATGGGCGGCATGGGTTTGTTGGGCATGTCGGCCTGGATGTTATACCACTGTGTAGGAATCTCGCTCTCTTGAAGGATGAATTTCTTTTGCTTTGTCATTGCTTTTGTTGTTGGTGAATAATTACCGCCTGCAAAGTTACGGTTTTTTATTGACATATTTCACAGTGTTCCCGTTTTTTTTACCTTTTATGGCCAAAGATCCTCCATGAAGTGGCTTGACGGTTCGTGTTCGCCTTCGCTGTCGATGCCACCGTATCCAATGCCATAGTCTTCGCTACCCACCTCGCTACCGGTGAGCAGCTCGGCTACTTCACAATTGACAACCTCGGTAGTAGGGGCAAAATATGTTTTCTTCATAACAGTCATGTCGCTTTTGTGCTTATTTAATAACAACTTTCTTTCCATTCTGAATATAGATGCCTTTGGCGGGAGACTTCACACTGAGCCCCTGCATGTTATAGCACTTGCCGGTTGTGATGCCATCGCTTGGAATGGCACTGACAGTTGTTGTTCCATCTATAGTCAGCGTAACGCGTGAACCATCAGCCACTTTGTCATCGAATTCAAACCATCCACGGTAGCCCTTCGACTTCATGGTCTGATCTGTGGCATACCAGAACTTGTTCCCGCTCAAGAAGAGACAGCCGCTGGGGATAGTGGTCTCTGCAGCGTAGGTGCCTACGAACTTGGCGTTTGCAGTGGCCTGGTATGTGGGCTGTGCGGTGGTGGTAATGTTCACACCATTAACAATGAACTGAGTGATTCCGCTCTTTACCTTTATGATATAAGGATGGTTGGCCTCAATGGCCTTCACCGTCTGGAAGTTGACTTCCAGTCCTCCGTCGGTTTTGGTGAAGCCTGTTAAGTCGGCAACCTGCACATCGTCACCGAAGAGATTCTTCAGTTTAGCCTCTGATAGGGCAAAAGGCAACACCAGCGTGTTCCATTCATCGGCGTTTAGCGTGCGCTTTACACGGATATTTGCCGAGGTGGCTGTAGCAGGAACAGTGGTAGCTGCCTCGTCAAGAAGGGTACGTGCCTTTTCGTAGTCGATAATAAGGACTACACACTGCTGATAGCCTGCATTCTTGAAGTCAATCTGTGTGAGATAGTTTAAATCGAAACTCACATGGTCTGGGTTTGTAGCATTGTTGATGCCTAATGTAGTCGTAGTCTCAGGTGTGTAGTCCACGCCACCGACGTGTGCCCAGTAGTTGACGCGGTCGGTCTCGGTCTTGTTGGTGTAACTCCAGATGGTCATCTTCGTAGCCTCATAACCCTCAGGCATATAGACGGTGTTCATGGCACCGTTGGAGGTCTTGATGGTGGCGAATTCCGATGTGCCGTTGTTGTTGACTTTGATATTGCTGGCAGCTTGGTATTCTTTCTCTAAATTGCCTGTGAGTACCATGCTGAAGCCGCTGGCCGAGCCGCTGCCCTTGAGCATGTTGTTGGCTGTTGTCCCTGGGTAGGAACCCACGGTCATGTTATCCATGCTTAGCACAGTGGTCTTGGTCTCTACCGTTGGCTCTGGCTCGGGCTCTTCGCCAGGCTCGTCACCCTCACCGATGACCTTTAGCAAACCGCTACTGTAGAGTGCTGACGTATCCCACTTCAATCCGTTTCCGGGAGTCGCAGGGATTATTTCAGCGAAGGTGCCGCTGCTGACACTGCCGGTGAAGGCTTGTATCTGGTCGCCACTGCTGTAGCTCCTGTTGAGCATGGCATCGTTCAGTCGCAGGATGGCACCGCTGCTGAGCTTCAGGCCCGTCAGTTTCAGACCGCTATCGTTAGAGCCTTCGTCGCCAACCATGAGGATGCCGCCACTGCTGATGGTGACCTGACCGGCAATCGATCCCTTGCCTGCCAGCGTGGCATCGGTTGCTACCGTCACCTTGCCTGTGCCACTGTTCGTACCGTTGACGATGAGCGTACCGGCATAGACATTAGTCGTACCCTTGTAGTCGTTCTTGCCTGTCAGACGCCAGATGCCTGTACCAATCTTATTGATGTTGACAGTTCCAGTATAGCTTTTGCCTGAGCACGACCAGTTGTTAATGATACCGGCAAAAGTTTCATCTGTGTTAGCTCCGCCTATTGTCCATGTACAATTGAAATTAGCGGTGTTCTTGCTGGAACCTGTCAAATAGGTGCCTGCGTCGCCTGAGAGACCGCCGATAGCACCATCAGCGTTAGTCTCCCATGCACAGAGGCGTGCATTACCAGTCAGTGTGATGGGTACATTTGCCATAACTGAGGCGTAGCTGCTGTCGAATACGAAGAGACTGCCGTCACTTGAGTTTGTGCCGTTGGCAATAACGCGCCCCGTGAAGTTAGTCCAGTTGCCGCGGATGTATTCTCGCAGATATGGAATGTTCCATTGTAGTGTACCGCCACCTGTGACAGTGCTGGTCAGTGTACACAGACGGTTGGGAGAGAACTGTGAGGTTGTCCCTTCTTGTACCTCTATCGGGAAAGAGTATGTTTCAGAACTACCACTCTCACCCTTAGTCTTCAGGTGACCGCCAGCCATGACAAGTTTTGATGACGATCCGATGCCTGTCTTCGAAATTTCGGTTGTGCTGAGATAGAGCGTTCCGCCCTTCAGCACGGTGGCTCCTTTATAGGCAAAGAAGCCTGTGGTGCCAACCGTTATCTGGCCGTTGCCGTCAATGATAAAGTCGGCTGTGGCGTCGCTGCCCTCGATGGCTCCGTTCATGGTAACGGTCTTGCCGCTGGCTATCTCAAAGGTAGATGTACTCATCAGTTTCATCGAGCGGTTGGTGGTCGTATTACCGCCCATATAGCGATAGGTGCCACCGTTGGCAATCCATTTTTGGGCATGTAGTGAACTCATGCCGATTGCTGAGGCCGTGCCGCCATCAGCCAGGGAATTAAAGTTCAGTACGCCGTCGTGCAGGACTGTTGCACCGCTGTAGATGTTTCCGTATAAGGCAGTGTAGTTAAGTGTCAGTACACCTGTGCCCGCCTTGTTGACGGATCCTGTGCCTTGAATGTTCTTGCCGGTGATGGTCAGATTCTTGTCGCTATTGAATACAAGGGTGGCAGGCGAGATGGATTGGGTTAGTTCCAGCTCGGTGCTGCTGGCAGGAGCCAGCAGGATGTTACCTCCAGCCTTGCTGTAGTCGAACTCGCCGCCCGTCCATGTGTAGTCGGGCTCGTAGTTGTCGATGTCGACGATGTCTGTGTCTGAGAGTCGTGTCCACATCTCTGTGACGTCTGTATAGTCGGAGTAATTGTCTCCGTCAAAGGCACGGACTCGGATGCTGTATTTTGTGCTTTCTGTCAGACCTGTGATGGTGTAAGACGTAGCGTTTGCCTGCGTGCGCCCCACTTCCGTGCCATTAACCTCAATGGCAAAGCCTTCTTCAGCGTAGGTATAGTCACGCCATGATATCTTTAGCGTGGTGGTAGTGGCCTTGTCAAGCGTCAGGGCGACGGGCACGCGGAGGAAATAGTCACGGTCGTCGACGGTGATGGAGTTGATGTAGTTCTCGATGTTAGCATAGCCATTGCCGGCTTTTGTCATAGCGTCGTTACTGTTTGGGTTGGTGCCGTTGGCCGTTTCCCATTCATCAGGCATGCCGTCACCGTCGGAGTCCTGTTTCTTCACGCCGGCATAGACGTTCCATGTCGAGGGAGCACCATAGATGAGCGTTTCCTCATTGCTGATGAGAGCGCCTTTCTTGCCATACGACATCACCTCGTCTACCATATAGCAGTCGGCAGGGTCGCGGTAGGGCAGGGAGGCACCCACCGTCGGCAGGTTGGTCTCTAAGAGCGTCCTGCCCGGGTTCAGTGTCAGCTCGGGATAGTCGTAGGGCGAACTCTCGACGGTGGCTCCGCTGTATTTCGTCACTTCCGACGGATTGAAGACCCCGTCCTTATTTGAGTCCTGCCAGTTATCGACGGCGTAGCAATGGAAGTCGGCGTTACCGCCAGTAAAGGCATCACCGCCGCCTGACGGGCCATTGATAAAGAGATTTGACTGGATGTTGACATACGACGTGCCCTCGGAATCGCCTCCCATAATGTAGGCACCGTTCTGCCAGTTGTAGACGATGTTGTTGGCATACTGGTTGATACCCTTAATCTTGTTGTTGCGGGTGGAGTTATCGCAGTAGAGGTTGCCAACGAGCGATACGTAGTCGGTCTGCATCAGGCCACCGGCAGAGTGGGTGAGCAGTCCCTGTCCGATGATGCTGTTCTGCAGGGTGATGTTCTGCGGGGTTGTGCCCTTGCCGTCGGGGTTGATGGAGAACGTCTCGTCCAGTCCCCATGAGAACGAACAGTGGTCGAAGATCATGTTGGCACCGTTGGCTATTCCGGCAGCGTCCTTGCCGCTGCTGCCCTTGTGACCCATGCGGAAGCGCATGTAGCGTACGATGATGTTGCTGGCACCTGAGAAGCTCACGCCGTCGCCATAGACAGTGATGCCCTCGCCAGGTGCCGTCTGTCCGGCCACATAGAGATTGTTGGAGAATACAATGCGCGAAGAGATGTTGATAACGCCCGCCACGTCGAACACCACGATGCGGTCAGACTGGCTGACGGCATCGCGGAGGGAGCCGCTGCCGGAGTCGTTCAGGTTGGTGACGTGGTAGACGGAGCCCGTGCGTCCGCCAGTGGCGAAGCGTCCCCAGCCCTGGGCGCCGGGGAAAGCCAGCAGACCGTCAGCATAAACATTGGTACTGGCAATAGTTAGGATGAAAGTTACTAAGAACTTTAGGCTTTTTCTCATGAGCATATTCGTTAGATTTAGTAGTTTCTTGGAATTCCGCTTGCAAAGGTACTGTTTTTTTTGTAATTTTGCGCCCACTATGGCAATATTCTATTCCGTTCTAGCATATTTTATAGTACTTTTTTCCATTAGCAGGCTTACCGGCCGTCGGGCTACGAACGAGTCGTTCTACCGTGCCGACCGCCGGTCGCCGTGGTATATGGTGGCCTTCGGCATGGTCGGGGCCAGCATCTCGGGAGTGACCTTCGTCTCTGTGCCCGGCATGGTGCTGACGTCGCAGATGACCTATCTACAGGTGTGCCTGGGGTTCATCATCGGCTATGTGGCGGTGGCCTTCGTGCTGCTGCCCCTCTATTACAGGCTGAACCTTACCAGCATCTATGCCTACCTGGGCCAGCGGTTAGGCGTGCGGGCCTACAGAACCGGCGCGTGGTTCTTCCTGCTGTCGAAGATGACGGGGGCGGCGGCGAAGTTCTTCGTAGTCTGCCTTATCCTGCAGCGGTTTGTCTTCGATGCCGTGGGCGTGCCCTTTGCCGTCAACGCCATGCTGCTGGTGCTGCTCATCTGGCTCTATACCCGCCGTGGGGGCATCAAGACGCTGGTGGTGACCGACTCGCTGCAGACACTCTGCCTGCTCACCGCCCTGCTCCTTATTATATATAAGGTGGTAACAGGACTGGGCATGACCGTCGGCGAGGCGGCTAAAGCCGTTGCCGACAGTCCGCTGAGCCGTATATTCGTCATGGACGACTGGGCCTCACCGCGCAATTTCTGGAAACAGCTGCTCAGCGGTGCCTTCATTGTGATTGTCATGACGGGGCTGGACCAGGACATGATGCAGAAGAACCTGACGTGCAAGAGCCTGCGTGAGGCACAGAAGGATATGTGCAGCTATGGTGTGGCCTTCGTGCCGGTCAACCTGCTCTTCCTCGCCCTTGGCGTGCTGCTGACGATGACGGGCATCAGTGCCAGTGGCGACCAGCTGCTGCCGGCATACGTCAGCACTTTCCTTGCTGACGGCGACACTGTTGCCGTCATTCCCATCCTGTTCACCCTCGGCATCGTGGCCGCCTCTTTTTCAACGGCCGACTCAGCGCTGACGTCGATGACAACCTGCTTTTGCATAGACGTGCTCAGACGGCCTGACGATGAGAAGCTGCGCAAAAAGACGCATGTGGCCATGTGCCTGCTGTTTGTACTGTTTATCCTGCTGTTTCGCACCTTCAACAACACGTCGCTCATCGATGCCATCTACATTCTGGTGAGCTACACCTATGGGCCGCTGCTCGGTCTCTTTGCCTTCGGCCTGTTCACCCGGCGCCAGCCCGCAGACCGGCTGGTGCCCTACGTCTGTGTGGCATCGCCGCTGCTGTGTCTGGCTGTTGATCAGATGGCTAAGGCGTTGTGGGACTATCGCTTCGGCTATGAGTTGCTCATGCTGAACGGCCTGCTGACGTTTACTGGTCTTTGGCTAAGTTCTCGGCATACTCGCTCGGCTGAATGCCAAACTCCTTCTTGAAGCAGGTGGAGAAATACTTGGGGTCCTTGAAGCCAACCTTGTAGGCAAGGTCGCTGATGCGGATGTCGGGAGTGCGCTGAATCATGCGCATGGCCTCCTTCATGCGCTGGTCGCGGATGAAGCTGCTGACGTTCATGCCCGTCAGGGCGCGCAGTTTGTTGTAGAGTGTCGAGGCACTGGCTCCCATGTCAGCGGCAAACGTGTCGCGGTCGTAGTCGCTGTCGTCCAGATGCTGGTGGACGCAGTCGTAGGCTCGCCTCAGGAACAGCTCGTCGTCGGTGGGCTCTGTCTCGGGAGCCTCAGGCTGAGGCTCTCCCAACTGGTTGATGAACTCCTCTTGTACGCGCTTGCGATTCTCGATGATGTTGTTGATGCGCAACTCCAGGTCGCCCAGCTTAAAGGGCTTGGTGATGTAACTGTCGGCACCTATCTGGAGCGCCTCGTTGCGGTCTTCCTCCTGTGTCTTGGCGGTAAGCAGGATGATGGGCAGGTGCTGCAGGTTGGGGTCGCCCTTAATCTGGCGTGTCAGTTCCATACCGTCCATGACAGGCATCATCACGTCAGAGACAATCAGGTCGACGGGCTCTTTCTGCACAATGTCGAGTGCCTCCTTGCCGTTGCCGGCCGTCATCACATGGTATTTAGCACTCAGCAACTGGTTGAGCAGCATGAGCAGTTCGATGTTGTCTTCGACGATGAGCAGGCGGTAGGCATCGGCGTCGGCATCGGCGGTGGCGGGTGTGGGTAGTTCTACGGTGGGCTGCTGACGCATGCGCTTGGCGATGTCGAGAATGGCACTACGGGCAACATTGATGTCTATGCGGTGGTTCTCGTCTATCTGTGTGGCGTTAAACGACTCCTTGGTAATGGGAATGCTGACGGTGAAGGTGGTTCCGCGGCCTTCCTCGCTGTCGAAGTCGATGCTGCCGCCATGCAGGAACACCAGTTCGCGCGTCAGAGCAAGACCGAGGCCTGTACCAATGGTGTGCTGCTGGCGGTAGGCACCGTCATGGAACCGGCGGAACAGTTTTTTCTTCTGCTCTTGGGCTATGCCAATGCCGTTGTCGCTTACCTTAATAATAATATGGTCGAACTTCTTGTTGGTGTGTACCTGCAACATCACCTTGCCGTCGGAGCCTGACGTATATTTGGCAGCATTCGACAGCAGGTTGTAGATAATCTTGTCAAGCTTGTCGGTGTCAATCCAGCCCATCATGCTTTCCGGCTGGCACTGGATGGTGAAGTCGATGCCTTTCTGAACCATCAGGGGCTCAATGCATAGGGCCGTCTGCTCGATATATTGCATCACGTCGCCGTATGCTACCAGCAGCCTCAGTTCGCCCGACTGCGACTTGTTGGTCTCCAGAATCTGCTGCAGAAGTCGCACCATGCGGTCTATGTTCAGTTGCATGAGATCATAGTCCTGCTCATGAGCCGGCTCCTTGCTGCGCAGACGCTCTACCGAGGCTGAGATGACGGTGAGCGGCGTCAGCAGCTCATGGGTAATGTTGGTGTAGACGGCATTCATCTGCAAGCGGTTTCTCATGCGTACGCTGCGCTGAAAAAGTTCTTTTCCGGCAAAGAAAAGACCAACGGCGACAGCAATAATGAGGATGATAAGGACAGTTTGCAGATTCATAATGGATGGTTTTGACGCTGCGAAATTACACTTTTTCTTTTAAAAAGTATTATTTTTGGGAAAGAAAATTTGTAAAAATGCCCAAAATAAGTAGAAAAAGCGTGATTTTAGGTTTAAAATCCGTGAAATCGCGCATTTTAAACCTCAAATAATCGTTATTGAACCTATGTTTGTGAAAGTTGGCGTATCTTTGCACCAGAAAAAGATTTTTAATGGTTAAGGTTTATGGTTGATTAATTTAGTTTTTAAAGTATTGAAAAGCCTCGCTGTGAAGCGAGGCTTTTTCGTATCTGGGGGTTAGCGGGTGTCTGACGGCTATGCCAGCAGGAAGCGTTCGGCCTCAATGGCGGCTTGGCAGCCGCTGCCGGCAGCGCTGATGGCCTGGCGGTAGACGGGGTCGGCACAGTCGCCGGCAACGAACACGCCGGGAATCTTTGTGCGTGGCGTGCCGTCAATCTTCTTCAGGTAGCCCACCTCGTCGGTCTCCAGCCATTTCTTGAAGATGTCGGTATTAGGCTTATGGCCAATGGCCAGGAAAAAGCCGTCTATCTGAATGTCAACCAGTTCTTCGTCGGCCTCGCCCTTACGCTTTACCAGATGGGCACCTTCCACGCCGTTCTCGCCAAAGAGACCCAGCGTGTTGTGCTCAAACAGTATCTCGATGTTCTCGGCTTCCATGACGCGCTGCTGCATTACCTTGGAGGCACGCAGGAAGGGCTTGCGCACAATCATATACACCTTCTTGGCCAGTCCGGCCAGGTAGAGGGCATCCTCGCAGGCCGTGTCGCCGCCGCCAACAACGGCCACTGTCTTCTTGCGGTAGAAGAAGCCGTCGCAGGTAGCGCAGGCCGACACTCCTTGTCCGTTGTATTTGCGCTCATCGTCTAAGCCAAGGTACTTGGCAGAGGCTCCGGTAGCAATGATGACCGTGTCGGCGGCTATCTGAGTGCCGTCGTCAGCGGTGCAGACATAGGGAGCCTTGGAGAAGTCCACCTCGACGATTTCGCCCATGCGTATGTCGGTGCCGAAGCGCTGGGCCTGCTCCATCAGGTCCATCATCATCTGGTTGCCGTCAACGCCCTGGGGGTAGCCGGGGAAATTTTCCACCTCGGTGGTCTGTGTCAGCTGACCGCCAGGCTGCATACCGCTATACTCAATGGGATGCAGGTTAGCGCGTGAGGCATAGATGGCAGCGGTGTACCCTGCGGGACCGCTGCCAATAATCAAGCATTTTGTCTGTTCCATATTTCTATATGAGAATACAACATGAGGTTGTAGTTCTACTTCAGCAGTTCCTCTATTTGCTTGGCGATGTTCTCAATCTTCTCTGTCGGCTCAAAACGTGCAACGACCTGGCCTTTCTTGTTGACGAGGAACTTGGTGAAGTTCCATTTGATGTCAGCCTTCTCTTTGTAGTCGGGATCGGCCTTCGACAGCATGTCGTCAAGGATGGAGGCAATGGGATGATCCATATCCCAGCCGGCAAAGCCTTTCTGCTCCTGCAGGAACTTGTACAGTGGGTCGGCATCCTCGCCGTTCACCTTGATCTTCTTGAAACGGGGGAACTCCGTGCCGAAGTTCAGTTTACAGAACTCATGAATGCTCTCGTCGGTGCCGGGAGCCTGTTGGCCGAACTGGTTGCAGGGGAAATCGAGAATCTCGAAACCCTGACTGTGATACTTCTTGTAGAGTGCTTCCAGCTCGTCGTATTGCGGGGTAAAACCGCACTTGGTAGCCGTGTTGACTATCAGCAGTACTTCGTTAGCATACTCTTTCAGTGAGACGTCCTTGCCTTTCCTGTCTTTGACAGTGAATTCATAAATTGTTTTCATTTCTTGTTTGTGATTGGTATTAAACATAAAACTGCCACAAATTTATAAATTTTCGGCGTTACTGCCAAAGCTTTTACGGAAAATTAATGATTTTCTGTCATATAAAAGAAGTGCGCCCAGGTATATGCAACTACCTTGACGCACTTCTTGTGGTTTGTTCTGTCTGTGAAATATATCTTATTTCTTGGCAGCCCTACCGTAGCGGCTCATGAACTTGTCGACGCGACCGGCGGTGTCGACGAGCTTGCTCTTACCAGTATAGAACGGGTGAGAGGTGCTTGAGATTTCAACTTTTACCACAGGGTAAGTTTCGCCTTCGAATTCCACGGTGTCATTGGTCTTTGCGGTAGACTTCGTAAGGAACATATCGCCGTTGGACATGTCACGGAACACGACGGGGCGATAGTTTTCGGGATGAATTCCTTTTTTCATTTTTGTTGTTATTTATAATGGATATTTACTTTTGGGCTGCAAAGGTACGACTTTTTTTCTGTTCCTGCAAACTTTTCGCTGTTTTTTTACAAGTTCCACAGCCATTTCACGTTTTCTACCGACATCGTTTCCACCTCTTCTTCTGTGTTGTCGGGCAGGTTGCAGAAAAAGTCGATACCCGTCCGCCGCTCCAGTTCGCGGATGTTGATGACGTAGTTCGAGAGGGCATCGTTCGTATGGTCGGCATCAGTATGCTCCACCCAGAAGGCCAGTGCCTTATAACCCGTGTTCGACTTGCGCAGCAGTGCCATGAAGAAGTACTTGGGTACGATGAGCCCGTTGCTCAGCGTTTCGCGAATGGGGTCGTCGGTAACGCCGGGCACGGCATCGATGGTGCCGCCCTTGCAGACGTAGAGCGTGTCTTCAGCCTTTGAGCCGGTGCTCATCCATGAGCGTAGCTTCTCCTCCATCTTCTCCCAGATGCCGGCGTTGAAGATGTGGCGCTGTGGCTGCATATTTGTCAGATAGAAGGTCTGCACGTTAGCATCTATGGAGTAAAGCCGGTCGGCCGACGGACAGATATGGCCGTGGTCATAGCCGCTGCCCCGGAAGGGGTCGCCGTTGAAATAATACTGTGACGGCAGTTCCGGATCTTCCGGATATTGGTTGTAGTCAGAGTAGTAGCGCTTGGTGGCTTGCACACGGTTGGAGGCATACATCTGGTAGCATGACCAGCGCTGCGACCGTTTGTCGCAGTCCCATTCCACGGAATAGTTGATGCCGTAGCGGTCGTTGGTGGTGTGGATGATGATGCGGCTGTTACCGCCCTTCACCTTGGGGAATTCCAGTCGCTGCAAAGCCGGCTCCACCGTGGCGTCGTTACGGTTCAGGTTGCGCTCGGCGGGTATGCCGCTGTCGCGGTCGTCGTCGCTGCCGCAGGCTACGAAGAGTAGGGTGGTGAGCAGCAGCGGCAGTAAACGTATGGATATTTGTCTCATGCCTTTATTTGGTCTTTTCATACTACAGATAGATGGAGAAATACCATTTTTTAGCGATTTCTCCTCCAAGCCGCTACAAAGATACTGAATTTTTCTCAAATCAATGTATCTTTTCGCCTTTTTTTCTCAAAAAAGAGTAGGCGGTGAACACTATCAGAAGTATTCACCGCCTACTCTAGGTGTTGAGTTAAATAGTTATGGGACTATTATTCGGCGTATGTAATCTTCAAGTTGCTGATGCGCAGTTGCGAGGCGGCTCCTGTGCCAGTGTGGGTGTCGGCTATTACCGTACTCTTAGCATTAATGCCGCTGATGGTGATGGTTGTACCGTCAACTGCGACTGTGCCGGGCGTGGCAGAGACGTTTCCTTCAGCATTGTTGGTAGAACATGTCAGTACGATGCTTGAAATATTCTTGCTGGCTGCAACTGTCATTGTGTTTTTTGGATAGAGGCGAATGGCTGTGCCTGAATTATAGTACTTAGGTGTGTTATTGTTGCCTCCACCATCGAATGTCAACGTGGTACCGTCTGTTAGCGTGATGGTTGTTACTTCCTGAGCATTTTCAAAGCCTTGAGATGAAAAATCAATGCTGATAGAATTACCACTCACTTCTCCACCGCCGCCAGGATTGTCGCCGCCAGGATTGCTGCCGGTATTACTGGTCTTCACGAGGTAGTTGCCAGATGCCATTTCGGGGATGATATTGCCGCTATTGTCCTTGTACTTTACCAGTTTGCCATAGACTATTACCTCGTCGTCCACTTTCAGCTGGTCGGCCGATGTGAAGTCTGTGTTATTAAGGTTCTTGCCGCGATAGACCTGGATTTCGTTATTGCCGTCGTCCGTGATGTAGTAGTCGATGTTCTTGTACTGGGCAATCTTGTCGGCAGCAGTCTTGATGCTCTTAACTTTGCCCTTGACGTAGTAGTTAGCATCGGTGGTGGCACCATCCTCCATGGCGTTGATAACTGCCAGTGCCTCTGCCACGGTCTTCGGTGCATCAATAGAGCCTTGGTCGCCAGAAGGCTGGGGCGTGTCGCCGCTACCGCCTTCGGTCTTTCCGTTGAGCGAGTAGAGATAGCCCTCGTTCTGTGCCGTCTCAGGCGTGCTGTTGTACAGTGTCAGCTTAGCGCAGACGATGACTTCGTCACCTACCTTCAGTGGGTCGCCGGCACCCTCTGTCCATTTCTTGTTGCCGAGATAGAGTACGCGGTAGATGTAGAACTGGTTGGTTTCTGTGCCGTCGTCAGAGATGTAGAACGAGGCATTGCCATAGGTGCCGTAGTCGAAGTTCTGTGCATTGCCGTTCTTATCGGTAGCGATAGATGCTACTTTACCTTTAATATAGTACGCCTTGTCGCTGACGTTGCCGCTGCCCAGAGCCTTGGCGGCGTTGGTAGCAGCCACGGCATTGAATGGGTCTTCCAGTGTACCGGTACCCTTGGCGTCGCCTGCAGGCTGTTCGCTGCCGCCTTCGGTCTTTCCGTTGAGCGAGTAGAGGAATCCCTCGTTCTGTGCTGTCTCAGGCGTGGTGTTGTACAGTGTCAGCTTAGCGCAGACAATCACTTCGTCGCCCACCTTCAGCACGTCGCCGGCACCACTGGTCCACTTCTTGTTGCCCAGGTAGAGTACGCGGTAGCAGTAGAACTGGTTGGCTTCTTTGCCGTCATCAGAGATGTAGAACGAAGCGTTACCATAGGTGCCTTGATCGAAGTTCAGCACATTACCGTTCTTGTCGGTAGCGATGGATACCACCTTACCTTTAATATAGTAAGCCTTGTCGCTGGTGTTGCCGCTGCCCAGAGCCTTGGCGGTGTTGGCAGCAGCAATGGCATTGAACGGATTCTCCAGCGTGCCGTCACCCGTGGCCCCTTCAGTCTCTCCGCCACCGCTTCCGCCGGTGCCGTTCAGGGAGACGATAGTGTTGCCCTGTGCGAACTCGTATGTGCCGCTGTAGTTGATGAGCTTGCCGGCGATGACGACATCGTCGCCTTCCTTAATCTCGTTGCCGGTAAACTTAGCACCGTCCAGGCCGTAGCCACGGTAGACCTTCAGGGCGTTGGTCGATGTGCCGTCGTCAGAGATGGTGTAGGTGGCGTTGCCGTAGCTGCCGCCAATCTCTTCGATGCTGACAATCTTGCCCTTGACATAGACTGTGACGTTGGCATCGCCACCGTCCTTGATGTAGGCACGGGCGGCTGCAACGTTGAAGGGGTCGGCGGCGGTGCCTGTTCCCTGCAGGTTCTCGGTGCTGGAGCCGCTGTTCGGGTTGGGCGTGGGGTACGGTTCGGGTACGTCCTCACAAGCAGTGAATGTCATGGCTGCGATGGCGAGTGCCATGACGCTTTTCAGTATTTTCTTCATAGTGGTATGTTTTTTGCTGTTTTAATGATTATTCTACTATTTCTATGTCAGACTCCTTGCGGATGAGAATCTGCCATACGTCGGTGCTGCTGTTTTTGAAGTAGCGTGTGGCAATGCCCGTGATGTTCACCACGCGGGGGCGCTTGTTCACCTCGTCGTAAGGCAGCTTGTTGGCTGCAAACTTGGCGTATGTGCTGGTGCGGATGACCACCTGCGACTCCTTGAACTCCTTCAGTGAGCGGTTGACGCAGCCGCCCTGTATGGCGACGCTGCTGTCGCCGGGTGCGAAGGTGTTGCTGCCGTTGGCATCGCGGAAGGATACGTTTCTCAGTGTCACCAGTTTGCCGCAGTTGGCGTCCTTGTCCATATTCACGTCGAAGTCGATGGGCTTGATAGCCGAAGCGTCGATGGCCGCCGACGTAAACTTGAAATGTTTCTGGAACACGTCCTTGTTCATGCGGCCGATGCTGGAGCCGTTGTAGGGCGCGCCTATCTCAGGCAGCTTGCCGTAGCCGCCGATGTAGAGTCCCTTCAGGTCGAGAACAATCTCCTGTCCCTCAGCCAGGTAGCCGCTCATGCCACCTTCGTTGACAGCCACGATGATGGCGCCCGTAGCGTCCTGCATGACGAACTGCTTGTAGATGTTGCCGCGCAGGTCGTTGCCTGTGACGCGTCCGCGAATCTTCACGTCCTTGTCTACCAGTGCGTTCTGGTCAGGGCTGCTGAACACGTTGGGATACTGTTGTTTCAGTTCGGCAATGGTGATGACACCGCTGTTCTCGTCAATGCTGTTGTTGCCATAGAGACTGGCGCCGTTGGGGGTGATGACGTCCCACTCAGTCTTTTCGCAGCCTATGGTGAGGCAGCAGACGGTCATGATGAGGATATATTTTAATGTTTTCATGTGTTGCTCCTTTCTTTTAGAAGTAATAGTTAATCAGCAACATGCCGTTGATGCCGTTGGCGTAGAACTTACGCGGACTCTTCTCGAAGCGGTAGGCATTGTTGGTTCGCTCCTGCTGCTGTTTGGTGTCCAGACGGTTCTGCTCCATGCCGCCGGTGCAGATCTTGATGTTGTTCAGGATGTTGGTCAGCATCAGGTTGAAGCCTATGCGGCGGCCGTGCTTCAGATAGAACTGGCGGCCGATGGATGCGTCGAGCATGAAGCCGCCGTCGCCCTTCGACTGGCTGGGGCTGTCGTAGACCTGCTTGCCGTCGACAATGCTCCGTGTGAGCTCTGACTCACGGCGCGAGATGGGTGCGAAGTACATGTAGATGTTGTCATAGTAGTTGCCTATGAGGTCGATGAACCAGCGGTGAGCATGGTAGCTCAGGTCGATGCTGGCAGCAGTGAGCGGTGTGCTGCCCTCGCGCATGCCGTCGGTGATGCAGAGCTCGTCTATATAGGTGCCGGTGTTCGACAGCAGCATGCGCATATTGGCATTGCTGGTGTACTTAGCCTCGCTGACGGTTCCCAGGGCCTTGACGTCGAGCCATTCCGTAGCCTTCACCTTCAGTCCCAGTTCTACGCCATAGTATTCTTTCTTGATGCCCGACAGCGATACGTAGGCGAAGGAGCTCTCGATGTCTGAGTAGAAAAGGCTTTGCTCCGTGACGTCTTTCAGTGTGGCATAGTAGCCGTTGATGTTGGCGCTGAGCCAGCCGCTCTTGAACTGATAGCCCGCCTCTGCCGAGAGAATCTTCTCGTTCTTAAGGTCTTTCACGAAGTCGTTGTTAATCTGGGCGGCAGAGAAGGCTGTGCGTGGTGTAGGAGTCTTCCACTCATAGCCGATGCCCAGGCCAATGGCATGACCTTTGCCCAGTGTGAAGTTGGCGCCGGCCTTGCCGCCGCCGTCCATGAACTTAGCCGTTTCGCTCTTACCGTAGGAGTTGTCGGGGGCCATGCCGTTGCGCATCTTGCCGTCGCGCTGCATCGTCGTGCCTGCCACGCGGCCGCTGACGAAGAGGTGGGTGTAGCGCAGGTCGGTGGTGTAGGTAGCCCATGCCTGAGCCTTGTTGACAAGCAGGTTATAGTCGTAGCCGAACTTGTCGCCTACTTTTACCTCACGCGGCGTGGCACCGTCGTTCATGTCGTAGAACACCTGTGGGGCCGAGCCGTAGTCCTTCACGGCGTATGTGTTGGTGTTGTGGAACTTGGCGTTGCCCAGCAGGTCGTCCATCGTCTGGTAGTGCATGCCAATATTCCTGGCAAACTGCAGTCCGGCGTTCAGGCTGGAGTTGGCCGTCAGCTGCTTCTCCAGCTTCGATGCCAGCGAGAACATCAGCTGGTCGTCGTGGGCACGCTGTACGTAGTACATGGCGTCCTGCCCTTCGGCGGCCATCAGACTGTTGGCATAGTACAGGCGGCCCCAGTTCACCTGGCGGTTGTCTTCCGATGCGCTCAGGTAGTCGTAGGCTGCCTGCCAGTTGGCCAGGGCTGCTTCGTCATGGAAGAGGGTGGCGTTGGGGTTCCAAACATTGAAGTTGAAGCTCGGCATCAGCGAGTAATAGTCCGGGTCGGGGTTGGTGCCGCCGTTGTAGGCCAGTCGGCTGTTGCTGTACATCGAGTACTTGCCGAGCAGTGAGGTGACGAGCTTCGTCTGGTCATCAATCTTCCAGTCCCACGTCAGCAAGGCTGCCGGCTGGAAGTCCTTCACAATGCGTGAGTTGCGCTTCTTGCCGTCCTGGTAGCCCCAGTTGGGGTTGTAGTAGTGGGTGCCGGCAATCCAGTACATCTCGTCGGTGGCACCGCGCTGTGCGCCGCGCTCTGTGGGGTTGCCCCAGGTGACGAGGCTCAGCGAGTGCTGCTCGTTCAGGATTTTCTCGGCCCCGAGGAAGTAGCTCAGTGAGTTGTACGACGTACCTTCAACAAAGCCGATGCCGTTGCCCCAGCGATAGGTCAGCGAGCCGGTCAGCGCCCATCCGTTCTCCATGACTCCCGTGTTATAGGTGTACATGGCGCGCAGGTTATAACTGCGGTTGGCCAGGGCGATGGAAGCACGCTGGCCGGTGGCAAACGACGACGGGCGGAAGTTGTAGTTGCCCGAGCCTCCCAGCCCACTCATCGAGTAGTTGTTGTCCTCGAACGGCAGTGACGATTCGCTGCCTCTTGTCTGGTTGTTCAGGCCGCCAATGAAGGAGTAGCCGAACTGCCCGCGCTCGATGTCGTTCACAGGATTGCCGTTGATGTACATGTCGGTGTACTTAGAGTTGTAGGCACGGTATTTGAACCGTGCCGGCGAGAAACGGTAGCCCACCTCGCTGGCATACACGTTACGGTTGGACGAAATGACGGTGATGTTCTGTGTCGAACTCTCGTCATCCTCCAGCTGCGCTTCGGTGAAGGTGAATGCCTGCTCGTCTTCCAGGCCGCTGGCAATGGAGTCTACGGGCTCCTGTGCCATGGCTGTCGTCGAACAGCATAAAGCCATCACAAATAATTCCAGTGTTTTTCTCATAGATACTGTTTTTATGGTTAGTATTCATATTATTATTTTGCAAAGATAAGAAAAAAGAGCGAGACTGCAAATTTTTTTTAAGAAAACTGCAAATTATTTGAAAATAATATGTATCTTTGCCACGTTAATACTGGCTGGCTTATGAAGAAACACATTTTTTTGATGGCGCTGGCCCTTCTGATGGGGGTGAGTGCCGCCCATGCACAGAAGAAGTTTTCGGTGTATGGCGTAGGTTTTTACAACTTGGAGAACCTCTTTGATACTTGTCACGATGCAGGCAAGAGTGACTATGAGTATCTGCCCGACGGCACCAACCGCTGGACGGGGTTGAAGTACACGAATAAGTTGCGTAACATGTCGAAGGTGCTCGCAGAGATGGGGACCGACAAGCTGCCCGGTGTGGGCTGTGCCGCCATTGGCGTGTCGGAGGTGGAGAATGCCAAGTGTCTGGAAGACCTCTGCAACCAGGCACCGCTGAAAGCCAGGAACTTTCAGTTTGTCCATGTGGAAGGTCCCGACCATCGCGGCGTTGACTGTGGCCTGGTTTACAACCCCAAGCTCTTCCAAGTGCGCGATGTGAAGCTTGTACCTTATATATATATATTACCGGAAGACTCCGCACGGGCTACCCGCGGTTTCCTGACCGTCAGCGGCACGATGGCCGGCGAGCATGTCACCATCGTCGTCAATCACCTGCCGTCGCGCGGCGCCCTGTCGTTCTATCGCGAGGAGGGTGGACGCCAGCTGCGGCTGCTGAAGGACTCGCTCATCAAGGAAGACCCCAACGTGAAACTGCTTATCATGGGCGACATGAACGATGACCCGCAGGACAAGTCGATGGCTGAGGCCTTGGGGGCCAAGCGTAAGATGAAGGACGTGGAGGCTCCCGACGGTCTGTGGAATCCCTGGTGGGATGTTTTGGCCTCGGGCACGGGAACCCTGCAGTATCAGGGAGCATGGAACCTGTTCGACCAGATTATCGTCTCCCACTCGCTGCTTGACCAGCAGGGCACCAAGGACTATTCCACACTGAAGTTGTGGAACTACCATATCTTCCGCCGCGACTACCTGTTCCAGAAGGAGGGCAAGTTCAAGGGCAACACCCTGCGCACACATGCCGGCGGTGCCTGGCTCAATGGCTACAGCGACCACCTGCCCACGGTTGTCTATCTGATTAAGGAGCAGAAGTGACCGTCGAGACGCATCCTTTCGAGCCGTTCCTGCCTGCTGGTGCCCGTCTGCTGATGCTCGGCACCTTCCCGCCGTCCGAGAAACGGTGGGCCATGAAGTTCTACTATCCTAACTTCACCAACGACATGTGGCGCATCTTCGGCATCTGCTTCTTCGGCGACAAGATGCACTTTGTGCGCCAGGCCGCGAAGACCTACGACCTGGAGGCTATTATACCTTTCCTCCGTGAGAAGGGCATAGCGCTCTTTGATACCTGCACCCGCATCGTCCGTACAACGGGTACAGCCAGCGACAAGGATTTGCAGATAGTAGAAGAGACCGACTTGTGCCAGATGCTACGGCAGTTGCCCGCATGCCTTGCCGTTGTCACGGCCGGACAACTGGCAACCGCCGTGGCCTGCCGCCAGTTTGGTGTTGACGAGCCGAAGGTCGGGGAGTACAGCACTTTCCGTCTGGATGGGCGTGAGCTCCGTCTCTACCGTATGCCCTCGTCGTCGCGTGCCTATCCCATGGCCGTCGAGCGCAAGGCAGAAGAGTATCTGACAGTTTTTAATTATCTCAAACAAATATGACCATTATTGGAATAGCAGGTGGCACTGGCTCAGGCAAGACCACCGTTGTCAAGCGAATTGCAAAGGCGTTGCCCCCCCATTGCGCCGCCGTCATTCCCCTCGACTCGTATTACAACGATACCACCGGACTGACGCCGGAGGAGCGTGCCGCCATTAACTTCGACCATCCGGATGCCTTCGACTGGAAACTGCTCACCGAGCATATCAAGATGCTGAAGCAGGGCGAGGCCGTCGAACAGCCCACCTATTCTTATATAGAGAGCAACCGCCAGAAGGAGACCATCCATGTGGAACCGAAGCCGGTTATCATCATCGAGGGTATCATGGCGCTGCATTACAAGAAGCTGCGCGACATGATGGACCTGAAAATCTTTGTCGACACCGACAACGACGTCCGCCTGATTCGCAATATCCGCCGCGACGTCGTTGAGCGTGGACGTACCGTCGACATGGTGCTCGACCGCTACGAAAAAGTGCTCAAGCCCATGCACGAGCAGTTTATTGAGCCTACTAAGAAGTTTGCCGACCTTATTATCCCCTGGGGAGGCGACAACAAGACCGGCATTCACATTCTGAAGACCTATATCCAGGGCATTGTCACAGGCGTCTAAGCCTCAGTGACATCCTCTTCTTTAATCTCCTCGAACGTATCGAGTTGCTGTGGCTGCTCCTGGTGCTGTTGCAGCCATGATTTCTTGTCGCGGTAAAACTTCAGGGCGTTGATGAGCTCCACTACACCGTAGAGCAGCATGCACCAGCCCAGAATGAGCATGGCCATGTTGAGCGGAGCCATGGGCTTCAGCATGACGTAGAGTCCGGTCAGGAGAATCAGCGTCGGCATGACCCAGTAGCCCAGGCCCACACGGCCGTAGCGGCGGCCGCCAATGAGACTCATGTACTGGTTGACGGCTCCCAGAATGAGGATGATGCCAATGATATACATCAGTGCCGAGACGAACGACGTGGGCGTCAGGGCAAGGATGAGTCCCAGCAGGGTGCTGCCGATACCCACGATGGGAAATGTGGGCTGTTCGCCTGCTACGAGATGCCCTTCGGCATCGTAAATCTTATACTCGCTGACGTGGCGCTTCGTCCAGAAGTAGGTGACTATCGAGATGACACCTGACAGCAGGAACAACACGCCGATGGCCACGGTGATGCCCATTACCGTGTTGTCGGGAAACTTAATCAGCAGTGCGCCTATGACGATGGCGCACAGGGCACGGAAGACAGAACTTTGCAGTATTTTCATAATTCTTTCTTGTTTTTGGTGCAAAGATAATAATTTTTTGTAACTTTGCATGCGTGAAGACGAAATTATTTTTAGTGCGGCACGGCGAGACCGTGGACAATGCGAACAAAATCATGCAGGGGCAGACGCAGGGACAGCTGAATGATGTGGGTGTACGTCAGGCAGAAGAGTTGTGCAACCGTATGGTTGACAAGCATTTTGACGCCTTTGTGTCCAGCGACCTGAAGCGTGCCATCGACACGGCCGCGATACTGGCTGCGCCCCACCATTTGGACGTGGTAACGACACCGTTGCTGCGGGAGCGCGACTGGGGCTCTTTTACGGGACGCTATATTCCTGACCTGAAGAACGCAGAGTGGCCTGATGACGTGGAGACGCTTGAGCAGTTGCTCAAACGGGCCGGCGATTTCCTGAATTTTATTAGGACAACCTATCAGGGAAAAACAGTGCTTGCCGTAGGACACGGCATCGTCAACAAGGCGATACAGGCCGTGTACTATGGCAAGCAGATGCGTGAGGTGGAGCGCATGACTAACTGTGAGGTGCGCGTGTTGGAGCTTTAGCGCTGTACCCGGCCGAAGTGGCCGCCACCACCGGTGGAACTGTGGCTTCCTCCGCCAGAATTATGGCTGCTGCCCATGCTGTGACTGCTGCCGCCTGTACTGCGGCTGAAGCTGCCACTGCCGCTGTTGCTGCGGCCGAAGTTGCCCGAGTTGCTGCGGCTGAAGTTGCCTGAGTTGCTACGGTCGAAGTTGCCCGAGTTGCTGCGGCCGAAGTTGCCTGAGTTGCTGCGGCCGAAGTTGCCTGAGTTGCCTCCATTGTTCCTGTTATAGCTGTTGTTGCCGCGATTGTAAGCGTCGTTGCTGCTATTGCCGCGATAGTTTCCGTTGCGGTTGATGCTGCCGCTACCGTTCCGTCCAAAGCGGTCCCTGTCGCTGGTGATGCGGGTGGAACTGCCGGCGCGTGAGCCACGGAAGTCACCACGGTCAAAGCTGTTGCGCATGCCGAAGTGCGAGTGTCCATGAGGCAGAGCCGGACGGAAGTGGCTGGCGTGCCCGTGATAATAGCTGCGTCCGCCGTTCATGTGCCAGGCATGACCGCCACGATAGGTGGCATAGAAGTGAGGGCGTCCAAAATAGAAGTAGTCGCGCCGAGGGTAGCGGGCATAGATGCCGAAATGCCAGAAGCCGGCATCCCAGTAGAGCGGACGGTAGAAGTAGCTGGCTGCACGGAAGGCATCCCACTGCCATGAGTAGAGTATATAGCTCAGGTCCATGTTGCGGCGCTCCCAATAGGTGCCGAAGACGTCGTCGACGGATGCCACGCCCATCAGGTAGTCGAGATTGATTTCGTAGGCAGCCTCATACTGAGCGTCGGTAAGATTGAGCTCGTAGGCCATCTTGTCAGTCAGGAACAGTGCCTCGTTACGAGCCTGCTCGTAGGTCATGGCACTTGCCGACATGGTAGCTGTCAGCATCATCACCAGTGTAAATATCATTTTCTTCATAATCGCAGATGTTTTATCAGATTTGACATGTTGTTTCTTGTTCACGCTGCAAAATAACAACAAAAAGGCGGACTGGGCAAAGGATTTTCCCTAAAATAGGAGGGAAAATCCCTATCGTGTCAAAAAATGCGGAGAAATAATAATTTTTTAAATAAAATGGTTGTGGTTTAAGTTTTTTTTCCTACCTTTGCAGGCAAATTGTGTCAAATAATTAATATGTATATGAAAAGAATGATTCGAAAGGCCGCAATTTTGTCGCTGGGCATGACCGCTGTTTTTGCCCTTGCTTCCTGCGAATGTGATTGCGAAATCAAAGGCGGTGGCGATACCGAGGTCGTGACTGTCAATGGTAAAAACTCGCTGAGCGGTGTTATCCTTGATCAGGATGGCGCTGTCCTGACTGGTGTTACTATCACTGTTAACGGTAAGAATGTGCATACGAATGGCAATTTGTTTGAAATGACCGACTTGGATGACGGCACTTATGAAGTAGTTATCAAGAAGGATGGCTATAAGGATTATGTCACCACAGTCACTCTGACATCAACGTCTCAGACCGTGGAGGGAAAGACCGTCAAGGCCGGACAGGATGAGAAGCTGACCTTCTATCTGACGAAAGAGGTTGAGGCACTCTTCCAGCTCGGAGGTACTGCACAGGAGAAGGAGATTGTGCTGGAGACCTCCAGACAGGACGACGGTACAGGTACTATCGTGAGCAACACTCAGGATCCTTCTAACGACGCACTCTATAGCGAGGTGACAGCATCCTGTGAAATACCCGGCCTTACCGCTGATCAGCTGGCCAACGTCGGTGAGCAGCTGGCTGCTCAGGGCTTGAATCTCAGCCAGTTTACTTTCGCGCTGACCAATATCAGCAGCCTTTCTGAGGCAGAAGGTGCTTCAGCCGCACGGGCTACACGTGCCATTGTGACGCCTGGCGACGTGCTGCCTGGCAATTACACCATGTTCACCGGTCTGCAGATTGGTGACCCGGCCACTGTTGACTTCACTTCTTTCCCCAACTATGCCGTCACTTTGACTTTTGACCTGCCCGACAACAACGTGAAGGGAGCCATTAAACTGTTCCGCTACGTCAATTCACAGGCTGCTGCCGGTTGGACCGAAGTGACCAGCACTACAGCGGGCACTGGTATCTTCTCCATCGACTTCAGCCAGGACAAGAAGATTGTTGTTAGGCTGAATGTCCTTGAGCCGCAGGCCTTTGTGCTGGGTATCCAGGTTGACCGTACGTTCAACAATACAACCAGTGGTGAAATCGTCTATACCCCTGTTACGAACAACGGCACCTCGGCTATGGTTGTACGTTCTATGAACTATCAGTCGCGTTCAGGACTTGTCCTGCAGAACAACACCCAAGGTCCTCTGACCGACTACCTGCGTAAGATGGTGCTCCGTTTCTATCAGATGACTGCAGTGAAGGAGCCCGTGCTGGAGTCTCACACCTACCGCGTGGTACCTCCCTACTCGCTGCCCGCTTCAGGCGTTCTGCACTTGTCGGCTTCTCAGCAGGTGTCTGACGAAACCTTCAGCGTGATGAACGGCACCTCTTCGTTCACTGCCCAGCGTTTCGGTAGCGTGTATGTTGTTCACTACGCTGTTATTCCCCCGGGCTCAGAAGTCGTTCCCACCCATAATGGTGGCAGCAACGACTAATAGAGTCGCTGGCATTAACAGGAAAACAGATATTTGCCATGGTACGCTTTATTGTGCCATGGCAAATTTACGCTTTTAGAAAGATGTATAGAATTCTTTTCATCATTTCGATGTTTTGCCTGTTAGGGGCGAGACAAGGTTATGCCCAGAGTCAGACCCAGCCGAAGGCTGAACTGTTCTGCGGCGCAGAGCTGAGCTATGCCGACGTGAATTACACGCGTCTCTATGATGTACTGGTAAACCTCACTCCTGGTGGTAAATTCCATCTGGGACATGACTGGGATGTCGCTTTCCAGGGGTACATACCAGTTGTCAACGAGGGCTATGGTAAGCGCAGCAGCATGGTCCGGCTGAACATGGCCAACATTTCCAAGACCGTCAGGATGGAACAGACCCGGCAGTACTTCAAACTGACGGCAGGCCTCTTCGGCCGTGAGCGCTACGGTGCCGACCTGCGGTGGATGTTTCCTGCTACCGGCTGGCTGATGTTCCACGCCCGTGCCGGTCTGACCAACCACTGGGCGCTTGGCTCCAATCTGGCCGATGCCCATGAAGCCGTCTTCGACGGTAATGACTGGCGGTTTACGGGGCTGCTCGGTACCAGCGTCTGGCTGAATCCCTGGGCTACCGAATTGAGAGCTACTGGCGGGCGCTATCTGAACAGCGACTATGGCGTGGAGGGCGAGATTATCAGACATTTCAAATACTGCTCTGTCAGCATCTTTGCCCAGCTCCATGAGAAGGGTGCCGAGGGCAACAGCCGTTGGCATAACAATGGTGGCGGCTTCCGCATAGTGATGCTGCTGCCCCCTTACAAGAAACAACTGGACCGTAAAGTTGTTGTGCGGCCGCAGTCGAACTTCCGCCTGACCTATAATGCCCAGGCTGACGGCTATACCATGCGCAAGTATAATACCGACCCGGAAGAGAACGAGAGGACTTATCCTATCGATATACCCTGGGGGACGGGCAATCTATGAAAGCCATGACAACGATGAAAAGAAGATTATCTGTAACAATAGTGTGCATGCTGCTTGCGCTGACGGCTCGTGCACAGCAGTATGTTGGTTTTGAGGGAATGGTGCATCTTCCCACGGCCGACATGGATACGGTGGGCGTGGCCCGTGTTGGTGCTCATTACATACCGAAACTGATGATGCCTGAGAAGATGGTTCTCGACAAGGAGAAGTTTAATTCGCTGACTAACTATCTCAGTATCACGCCGTTCCGGTGGATCCAGCTGGGCTATGGCTACACGCTGTGGAAGTTCCATCAGGATCTTAAACCAAAGAACAAGACGGGCTTCTATGCCAAGGATCGCTATTTCTCCGTTAAGTTGCAAATCATTAATGAAGACCAGTGGTGGCCTTCTGTGGCTGTTGGCGGTAACGACGTGTGGGGCTCTGACGATGAAGGCGAGTCGGGCAGTAACTATCTGAAAAACTACTATGTAGCTCTTTCCAAGCATGTCGACCTGGGCGGCCATCGCATAGGTGGCCATCTTGTCTACCGTCACTGGTCGGAGAACTTCAACCACAAGTGGAACGGCGTGCTGGGCGGTGTCACCTTCCAGCCCTCATTCTATAAGCCCTTGCGACTGATGGGCGAGTGGGATGGTAACGGTGTCAATATCGGTGCCGACTGCCGGGTGTTCAAGTATTTCCTCATACAGTGCTCGCTGCAGGAGATGCAGTCGTTCAGTGCCGGACTAAGCCTGTATATCCATCTCCTGTAGTCAGAATATCCTGCCGAAGACAATGCTGAAGAAGGTCAGCCAGAGAA
>Ga0247609_10000448_pt1 | contig 57535 bp, 90 predicted proteins | sample 172DNAGHGlowgp2_FD_193487 | JGI IMG/M metagenome (GOLD analysis project Ga0247609, IMG submission 193487) | Sheep rumen microbial communities from Palmerston North, Manawatu-Wanganui, New Zealand - 1728 DNA GHGlow gp2 | ecosystem: Host-associated > Mammals > Digestive system > Stomach > Rumen ... | reverse complement strand
AAAAAACAAAATAATTAAAAAAAAAATATAAAATAATTTAAAAAACAAAGATAAAAATTTAATACTATAAAAATTTTTAAATGCAGTTAAAATAAATTTTTATTTTTTTTTTTTATATTTTTATAAACAAAAATAATATTTTAAAATTTATTTCTTTTAATTTAAACAAAAAATAAAACAAATTGAAAATCATTTTAGATTAAAAGATAATATAAAGATAATATATAAACAAAAAATTATACAATAATTATTATTTAAATAAACATATTTGTTTTTGTTATATATTATCTTTATATAAGACATATTACAATACTTTTCGTTTATTAGTTTTTAGATATTTATATAAAATATAAATTATTATAAAAACTACTTAGCAATACATACTTAATTATATGCTACATTAAATAATTATAGGGGTATAAAATATTTTAGTGCTATATATGAGTACTTATTTAAATATAATACAGCATATTATTTTTTAAATGCAGTAGTAAATACTTGTTATGATATACTTTCACTTTTAAGAGGGGGTATTTTTTATTTTACGGTATATATTTAAGAAGTCGTTCTTTATTATTTCATCTATAGCCCGCTCAGTCTCTGCATTAACTTCAGCATCTGTCATATCAGGTGTGGTTTTCATAATACGGTCTAAATATGCACAAGTATTATATCCTTTTTGCATATCAAATATATACCACGGATCAAACTGTGTAAACGGATTATACGGATTATCAGCTGTTGTTAGTCTAAACTCACTGTTTGGCATTGAAATCCTCCTTTTTATTTTTATATCAAATAATAGTAACCATGGAAGAAGCCTAAATAGGGCTTAAATAAAACTTAGTAAATAATAGTCACCATGGAAGGAAGCCTAAATAAAGCTTAGTAAATAATAGTCACCATGGAAGGAAGCCTAAATAAAGCTTAATAAATAATAGTCACCATGGAAGAAGCCTAAATAAAGCTTAATAAATAATAGTCACCATGGAAGAAGCCTAAATAGGGTTTAAATAAAGCTTAATAAATAATAGTCACCATGGAAGAACCCCTAATAGAACTTATAATATTAGGGGCTCACCATGGAAGGAGTTATTTATGACAAATATTTATTAACTGTTGTAGAAGAAACACCAACGGCTTCTGCTATTTCAGACGGAGTGTATTTAGAATCCGCCATGGAACGAATTTTAGCTTGTTTTGCAGGACTCAATTCTTTACTACTATATGGGGTTGTATACCGCATAAGTGTATCTTGATCCATATATTGAATTATTTGAGCTAACTGATTCGCTGAAATTGCACCTGCCTGAATTGCTTCCCATTCTTTCTCTGTAACAGGAATTGAATACCTTCGAGCACCAACTCTAGCTCTTGCGTCTGTTAATGATGTTTGTCTAAGTTTCTTTAAATCAGCCTTCGACATATCTGGATATTCTTTTCGCTTAGCAGTAACTGTAGCATTAGCCATCGCTTGTGCTTGTCTCTCTTTTGGTGCATTCAATAATGCTATATTTAATTTAGACTTTAAAGAAGCAACCTCATTTTCATAAGTAGCCTTCGCAGAAGGAGAATACTTTATATCTTTAGTATTTACCATCGCTTTTCTTGCCTGATTTGCTAATGATTTCATATAATTAGCATATTCAGCATAAGCTGTTTCTTGAGGTGTTCCAGAAGACAGCTTAAAAGCATCGTCGACTTCTGCCATTTGAGTACTTTTCTTAGTTCTCAAATGAGTTTTACCGTCTTTGCCAACGTAGGTCTCTTCTACTGTCTTATATGATTGCTTTCCTGTTTCAGGATCAATTTTAGCACTACCCTTTGTCTTAAGAACTTCGACTTCGCCTTTGGCACGAGAAATCAAAGTAGAAGCACCTTCGCGATATTTACCGTTTTCGATTCGACCTTGATACTTTCTCTTTAATTCTGCTATACCATTATCTTCTTCTGACTGCTTATAATCCAAATTATGTTTCTCGGCGTCAATAACTACCATCGAATGTCTTACCGCTCTAGCAAATTCTTCGTCGGTAGCACCTTTTAATGTCATATCAGTAATAAGATTAGAAATCTTACCCATTTCGGTTTGGGTATTTTTCATTTTCTTGAAAGTACCTTCGGGTTTTCCGCCGTAAACCATTTTTGGGTCAAAGCCTTCTAGACCTTTGAGTGGTGGTGTAGAAACAATATGAACGCTACTACTTGAACTGTTGCAGGGTATTACCATCGCAGTATCACCGTCGTAATCTGCTCCTGATAATCTGGATGCATTCTTACTGTTTATTCCGATTGCATCTTTAGCACCAACGCCGATAACTTTTCTTCCCTCTTCTATCTTGTTATTGACAGTTAGAATAGGAATTTCAAAAGTTCCGCCATGGGGATATCTTATAAGAGCAACTTTTTCGCCGTTTTTAAAGTTTGGTGCATATACTTCACCATCGCTGATACTAGTTAAAGGCAACAGAACCTGATATTTTTGCCTTGGAAGAGCTGCAGCTTGAAGATGAACGGCAGAGGCATCACAATCATCTGCAAAAGACTTTAATCTCATCTTTTTTACAGTAGGATTTGTTAATGACATTATTTCATCAAATTCAGATTGCTTATCTGCCTTTGAAATGTTTAATTGCCTATTAATGAGATCCATCGATTGTTTAGATAAGAACTGAGAAGGAAGTTTGTCGGACCACTCCATCCAGTCTCCTTCTTCACGAGTCTTATTAATTAAAGACAATTGCTTTTTACCATTGCTGTCTATATAATAGCTTTGTCCTCCACCCTTTGTTCCGAATTCTGGGTCGTTAACTCCGCTCTTTATCAAAGCTCCAAAAGGATTTTGTGGATCGTCTTTTATCGGTTTTAGAATTGTGTTATTCTTTGGTCCTAAAGTCGGTGTGTTAGAATTTTTGTTTGTATTAAATATGACATCCACACCATCGGGCATATCATCTGAATAAACGGCCATTCCTTTTAAATAATGAGTTCCGTCAACCATAATTCTAACTTGAGCATAATTAGATTCACCAAGGCTTAAATCTTGAACACCTCTTCTAATTTCAATAACTCCGTCTTTGTCAATTCCGCCATCGTCAGCATATCTGATTTTTAACCTTTTAGAGTCTAAACTCTTAGGAGGTACAAATCTCGGATCAAATGTTTCACCACCATCGTGAGAAACCCAGTCTTCTGATACAGAATGAATGTCACCAAAGTTATATATTTCTTTATGTGCTGTTCCAGGAGGACAAAGAACTTTAACGTTTGTTTGCTGTCCAGGATTAGTTACCTGCGGAATTCCTCCACCATAGATCGGATAACCCTCAAGTTCAAGAATATATAAAGCTTCATTTAGCTTTTCTCTTGATACTCCCAGCTCTCTTTCAACACCGATACCAACGTCAAGCATTCCTTTTTCTTCAACCTGCTTTTTCAGAAACTCTGCCGTTTTTTGTGCAGCGTTCATTCTTGCTTCAGCAGATTCATTAAGAAGTGATCTAATAGATGAGTCGTTTTTATAACCCATTGCTTCAGCTATTTCGTTAAGACTCTTACCTTCGGCTCTTAATTTCTTAGCTTCTTCAACTTCTTTTTTTCTCTGTTCATTATTAGCCAACGAAAGCTGGGTTCTGAATTGAGTAGTTGTCAAACCCATCGACTTAGCAATTGCTAAATCTCCAGTATAAGTTTTACCATTCTCATCAGTAAATTCAAAACCTTCTTCTCTTTTCTTATGAATGTCACGAAGAAAATCATCTTCATGCTGATACGGATTCTCACCAGAGCCCCATGGATAACGTCCTGAACGACGAGGCATTCCATAATGCATTAATTCATCCAGAATAATGTTAGCCATCGATTAGTCCTCCTTTTCGATTCCGTATGCTACTTTTTCAGTTAAGATAATTTGTTCAATTATTGAGTCAATAATATCAGGAGTAGGATTTTCTATTGTAACTCCGTCCCATTGATATATTCGACATTCATAAGAAAGATCTCTAGGTTTGAATCCATAGGTCTTTCCGTATTCTAAACAAAATAAAGCAGCATATGTGTAGAGCTGCTCAATGTGTGCTGGTTTATCTCCTGTTTTTAAATCATGAATTCTTAAGAAGTTTTCTCTGAAAGATATTGCATCTGTTGTACCATAGATTCTTTCAGAATACACAAGCGGCTGTTCAGTAGTCATTTTATATCCGACACCATCGTTAATATAAAATCTTACAGCCTCGAAGACTTCTTTTGGAAGTAACCGAACATTCTTAATAAGCTTCATACCATACGAAGAAACATTAAGATCATTACTCAGGAATTTATACTTAGTGTAAATATATTCCTCTACACCATCGACAAGCGATTTTGTATTTGTGATCTTATGATTCTGATCAATTTTCATAGAAGCATATTCATGAATTTCTGTACCCAATGAATTACGATACTGATTAAAAACACGAGAAGCTATTTTTTCTTCATCGTAGTTCAACCATGAACTTTGACTCGGACTAAATAGTGCGTGAGTTCCTCTAAGATTATCATGATTTGCGAAAGTGAACTTTAAGTTCATTTAAAACTTCCTCCTTGTTTTCAGGTTCAATAAATCTAGAGAAAGACATGCCATTCATTTTGTTAACATAATATTCTTGATTAGGTTGCTTGCTAGCATTCTTATCTTTTTTACATTCCAGTGTTGCCCATCGATCATTATAAAAGATAGCTAGATCTGGAATTCCTTGAATGTGTTTAGCATCTAGCTTAGTAACTATGCAACCATTGAAAGTGCTCTTGATTTCTTTTATCAAGTCAGCTTGAAATTTGTTTTCAAGTTTACCCATCGAACACCTCCATTTTAACAAAAAGAGAAGAGTAAGAACAAATCTCGCAAACGCGTCGTAAAAATATAAAATTGCGTGATTTATCCTTTTCTCTTCATAAAAGGGCATGTTTTTCTCGCGAAGCACTTTTTGTTACTGTTTACCATCGATCGAGTCATACTGACCAATAAGTAATTTAACTATTTGAGTGTAGTGCTTCTCACAAAGATCAACAGCCTTATTGTTATCAAACACTTTATACCTTCGTATATCAATATTAGGGAGCTCGGCTCCGCACACATCACAAAACGTCTTTGTCATTAAAAACCTCCGAACTTTAAATTAATAGTCGATGCCAGAGTCTTAGCTTCTTCCAAACCGATCTTAGTAACCTGAACTGTTTTACCATTGTACTCCACAACTTTAAAACCACAGTTGCTTAAACCTTTTGGAATCGGGACACCATCTGGATGTTCATAAGTATAATATTTGACAGCAACACCTGACTCATACTTGACACCTTCGAGATGAGCATACCTCTTTAAGAACTCTCCCTGCATCTCAGGGGTTATTGCTCCATTATCGTTTTTTACCACCATCGACTTTGTCTCCGCATTCCTTTACCGCAGTTTTTTGTTTCGTCAAAAATAGCAAATCTTTTTAGTGTACAAAATTTATCATAATTGAACACACAATCTTTACACATCACACTAGCATCTTCTTCTGGTAAATCTTCTTCAGTTCCAAAAATGTTTTTACTCATGCCAGCACCTCTTCACCCATCGGTAGATCTTTCTCATAATATCTTTTGCATCCGATATTAAGATAGAGGTCTCCATTTTTGTCCGAACGAACCATATAATTTTTTGAATGACCATTGAAGATTACAGCGCAGTGAACTCCGTCCACCATCAAACCTACTCTCATAATTGTTGATTTCATTTGAAGTACTCCATTTTTATAAATTTTTGGGTCGTGGCCAAAAACCCACTTTGTTTTTATCTTTTATATGAATTTTTTTTTCTATATAAAGTTAAGAAAATAAGTGGGAAAGTGGCCACAAACCCCTAAACCCCGCGTGGTTGACGCATTTTTCGTGGCCAAATCCATTTTTAAAAGTGGGCAGAAAGTGGCCAAATGGCCAAATTTTGACCAATTTTATCAATTTTTACTCACAATTTCTCATCAATTTTTGACCAAAAAGTGACCAGTGGCCAAAAAAAATGGCCAATTGGCCATTTTTAAAAACCAAAAGTGGCCACAAAAATCACTGTTTTTTAGCTCTTTTTGACACTATTTTTGCCCCACAATTAAGACAAAATTTGATGTCTTTAACGTGCCAAGTAGCCCAAGGAAACCCACAATTCTTACAATGATATATAGTTGGAGGCATCACACCATCAAGTTGTTCATCACTTTTTATCATCTGAGTGGTCAAATTGGTCTTGCTAACTTTATAATTTCTTTTCATAATTAGACCTCCATCATCTTACCACCCTCACAAACAAACTTACGATTCCTCCTAACTTTGTTCTTAGCATGACTCTCGTCAAGCGTATGATGACAGGGATGCTTAGCCCACTCTTCAGCAGTCTTGTTTACACACATTTCCTTACAACCTCTACCATCGCAAAGATAAGCTCTCTCAGTTTTCATTTGTGTTTCCTCCTGTAATTTCTTTTCATAAAGTCATATTCATATTTATAGCCTTCAATAACAAGACTCGGACTCGCAACCCCAAGTATCTTCTTTATCCAGGCTAATAACCATTGCTTATGTGAATACATCAAATCTGCAACGGATAATCACAAACTTCACAGTTCATAGCCTCTCTACCATTGACGTGTCCGCATTCAGGACAAGTGCGAGTTTTAGGTTCCGGTACAGGCTTTCTGAACTGCTGGTGATCACATCTGTCATAAAGATCACAAGTATCACCTTTGCAAGCTTCAAACTGACACATACTAACTGTTGTTTCTGGTACTGCCATTATTATTCCTCCTTACAAATCTTCTTCCGATCCACCATCACATCTAGCACAATGATCTACGTCCTCATCATCTTTATAATAAAAAGGACACTCATCGTACGAACAGTTTCCAAATTTTTCTGTTATAAGAATGTGACCCTTTGAATGATTATCAAATAGATCAAAGGCCATATCTTTAGATATCAAAAACGGACACTTCATTTATTTTTCTCCTTTCGTCCTAACAGTTTTTTCTAATAGCCATCGGCTCATAATTTTTCTAGTGTAATCAGCCTCATTAAACTGCTTCTTTTCTCTCAGGCATCTGCTTATTGCCAAATCAATACCGGATTTACTCTTAAGATGATAGTAATACAAATCAGTAAACGGAGTATTCATTCTATCAATTCGTCCGGACGATTGCTTAACAACCTTGTAAGAATAGTTCTGAGAGTAGAAAATTATAGTATCAGTTGTTATGCAGTTCCAACCTTCGGCGCCAGCAGTATACTGAACAAGATACACCCAGCTTCCACCATCGGGAACTGGCTCGTGCTTATGACCATTCCACTCTGCCACAGTAATACCGGAATAAGTGTTTTTAAACAAGTCTCGGAGTATCTCAAGTTCATAGTCGTAATTATAAAATATTATCACCTTCGGGTGCTGTTCAAATATTTCTAATACTGCTAATTGCCTGGAATCTGATGTGTTAACGATTCTACGCAATACTTGACAATACTCTGACGAGTTTTCTATAGGCGTATCCGTGAACGGGTTCCATCGCTTTCGTATAACATCTTTGTATTGAGATATATTGTAAGTTACAGGTATATCCTCATGATGTTGTACTGTATGTCGCTGTTCGGGAATGTTCACCAACAACTGATTACGATACTTTATAAGTTTTCCTGTATTAATGTAGTGATCTATAACCGGATAATTTCTAAACGGCTTCATCACGACGTGCTCACGGAAGAACTCAGTTCTACTAGAATAGAAACCATTAGCCACAAACACTGGAATATAATCTGACCATGTGTCTCCTGGCGTTGCAGAAAGTAATATCCATTTGTTCGCCCGGGCAATTTTTAGGAATGCTTTTACCCAAGCTCCTCGACCAACGACACGCTGCTCATCAAATATAAAGAACGCTCCCATAACTTTGGAATACTTTTTAATGTTATTCCAAGAGTCAACTACCACTTTATGCTGATAGATACCTTCTTCAGGATGTGTGGTAATTAGAAACGGACACATTTCTTTCTCCCACTCCATCAGATCTCTCTTATGGGCAGTAGTAATTATGTAGAGGTCTCTAGGCGGGTCATTCATCGGAACATAACCATCGCTATTGAGTTCTCCGCCTTGTTCTTTATAGTAATAAGCAAGAGCCGTACGAGATTTTCCTGAACCAACATCACCACATAGAATACAACCATTGTGCATCTCTTCGATAGCTTCAAGTTGGCCAGGCCTCAAATCAAAAGTAGGCATTTGTTACTCCTTGACTTGTCTAATGATGCCTAGCACTGCTGCCTTATCAAACTCTGCAATTTTTAGATTACCCTTATCCTCAACATCATCTACTCCTTCGTCATAAAAGCGAATAATTTTATCTGAGTCAAACCAAGACCAATATATAGATTTACCTTTGACACTAACACAATGATCATTAGTTAAGCAAACAACAACTTCTTCAGGATGATTTTTGTTGAGCGCTTCTTCATACTTAAGGGTAGAGTTTTTAAGAAGTTCTTCATAATGATCTTTACGACACTCTTCTTCGTGCTCCATTTCAGTATTGAATGCTGCCTTAAGCGATCCCATAGGATTTATTAACCAGCCCAATCTCTCTCCCAACTTACAAGCTATCGCATAATACGTTCTTTTTGTGCAGTGACCATCATTACAAGCACGTTTAATAGTCTTATAACTAATAGAAATACCAGATCTTGCAGCAAAATCTTTAATTCCATCATAACCAGCCTTGTACACAAGCTTGTTAAATGCTGTACCATTGAAATAGTAATGAAGTTCTTTATACATTATTTTTACCTCCATCTATAATTTCCAAACCTTCGAAGCATGCCCACAAAGCAGCTTCAGTTTCGTCTGTTACACTTATCGCGCAACTGAATTCTTCCTCTGATGTTAAGATAGGCACAGGATTATTAGGTAAATCATCAAAACTGATAGATGTAATCTTTACTATAGGATTACCATTGCTGTCATAAAATACACCATTTACATTATTATTTGGATTCATTTTTCACCTCTTTCTGTAAAAATCCTACCTTTGTAAATCGTCCACACTTCTTGCAGATAAAGTTACTGTCATTATATCTAATAAAGTAGTGATTACCATTACTACACTCTACTGTGTTAAAAATATCTCGATTTAGTATTTCTATTGGTTTCATTCTGTACCGCCTTTCAATATTTCAGATAATTGCTCAACACTTGCTATGTCGTTCTTGGTCATTAGATCAACAAAAGTGTCAACAAATTTTTCTGAAAACTTGTGAAAATCACAATTCTCGCAATCACCTTGTGGCCTTTCTTCTTTATTTGGGCAAGGCGTCCAACACTGTGGTTTTTCTTCAAGCGATTTGATAGCAAAATCAAGAGCCTCTCTTTCTTTCGGTGTTGTTCTGTCAAAACTATTAAAGACCATACCTTTCAAAACATCAATAACTTCTTCATTTGACATATCTGGTGATTTTGTTGTCATTTCATTATTCATTCCATGCCACCTTTCTCTGCTGTTAATTCCTTGTAAATTTCATCGGCATAATCACCAACAAGAATACTAATTACTTCTTTATTGCCATTAGGTAATGTCTTTTTGGGGTATGCAACAATTAGACCATGTAATTCACTATCTGTATCATACCGAACAATCAACAATCTTTTCATTTTATACCTCTCATTAATCCTACAAGAAAAACAAATGGACTTGCCATAAATTTTACAAATGGAATTATAACAATCTGAGAAAGATCATTTAGTAATTTCATTTTTTAGCCTCCATTGCATTAGTTATTCCAAATAGGAACTAAATCAAAACCGCAAACACTACATTTATTTACTGTATAGATCATTGGTAAATATACATATCTCATACAGTTAGGACACCAAAATTTAAACATATTTTCGCCTTTCTTCTTTCTTTCGTAATTCCAGTGAGATTTCCGGTTCTTCACCTATCGTACCTGTGCCACGATCAATAGTTAAGCCATATTTATTAACGACTTCTTCTATTTCTTCTGTCATTTTATTAAAGTCAATTATATACATACTTTCACCGCCTTACATCGAATTGCTCAAAATCTCGTAGAATACTTGACTGCGGAATAGATACTTCATATATCTTTCCGCATTTATCACAATGATTTATAAACCTTACTGTACCCTCTTTATCGTCAAACTTACATTCAAGGTCAGATGAACTATACTTGTGCCCACCAGTTATAAAATAATATATCTTATTCATTCTGCACCACCTTTCGGTAAAATCACCTTGGTTTGACATTCAGGACAACACTTTTCTAATAAATAACCACATTCAGGACATTTATAGAATGTATTGTCGTAGTCTATCCACTCACCTTCTGGTCTTGAATAGTTAGTTTTTCCATCAATTATTGCCTGCTTGTAACCATCTTTAAAGTCTGGTTGAGGAATAGTCGGAGTATTGTCAATAATATCTTCTATTTCCTTTTCAGAAAACATCTCAAACCCACCTTGTCCCATATCTGCTGTAAATCTTATATGAGTTATATAGGCAAATTTCTTTTTCAATTCATCAGCATCAATTAGTCTCATATAACCTCCAACTAATTTTCTTCAGAAAAAGAAAACCAATTACCTTGACTATCTTGCAGTATCGGTCGACCGCACCGCTTGCAAGTGCTTTCAAAAGTAGTCGATAACCATCCTACATATATATTTGTAGGTGCATGCCAACCTAAAACTTCACATCTAAACGATTTTTTATATTTTATTCTCCTATCTTCTGCATCCCTTGTATAGTTATTACTCTCACCAATATTTTTTCCACAATAAGGGCAATGAAAATCTCTATACATATAAAGCGGAAGTAATAATTCAGTTTTACAAAACGGGCAAGTTTTCTCTGACTTAAATACTTCTTTTTGGCCTGCCATTAAATAACCTCCTGTATATCGTTTAAAATTACATCACCATCGGGGTAATAAGTTACTTCCTCGTACCAGACAGAATATACTGCATAGTAACCTGTAGGAAATGAAATAACATCATCATATTCCTCATAGAACAAATCCAAATGCCTACCATTGACACCCGGACCTGTATCCTCTGCTACAAACACTCGGTCAAACTCCTCGATATAGAACATGTCTCCGAAACTGTGAATGCTTCTGTCTATAGCACAAGTAGTCGGTGACCACAGTCTATTTTCCCAGTCGGCACGGTGACAGATCTCTCCGCTGGCAGTTGTCCAGCCTGTAGGATAGTTTTCACCATTGTATCCACACTCAGAGGGACAATAAGCTGTAATAAAGTACGTACCAATGTAGTCTTTGTGCATTATTGTATAAGTTGTAACTTCTCCGTCATGTGAATAGCCGGACTTATACCATGCTGATGCACCTTCAATTCTAAATGTCTTCTGGTGTGCTGTCTCAAGTATGAGCTGTTTATCATACTCTTTGACCATTGACAAGACAGGAGTAGCCGCTATGTTAAATAGTAATATAACTATCATAACAGTAGCAATGGCTACCACAATCTTGTCTGATTTAGAACTCATTTATCCATCTCCTCTAAAGATAGTTTGGAAAAACACGAAGCACAAAATCTTCCATAATATATTTGTTTTGACGGAATTGTGGTTAAAGCACCAATAGCAAATGTATATGTCTTCTCTTTGTCATTAATTTCTTTTTCACATAAAGAACATTTCTTAACCATTATTTCTCCTCCTTGATCTTAACTGCTTTTCCACAATTAGGACAGAATCGGTCTGTTAGTTTTACGGTATTAGCACCAATAGGTCGTGAGTCTCGACAATAAGGACAAATTCGGTGTTGCTTTTCGGATTCACCAAAAGGAAGCCTTACTTTTTTGAACTCAACCATCCAGGATTTAAGTATTTCAGCCATCTTTATCCTCCTCAAAGAACTTCTTGATGTCAAACCATTTATCATCAATAAGATTACCGATTTTTGTAATACAACCACCAAGTCCAGGATCAACTACTCGACAATACTTGCCATCAAGATCTTCCCAGCAGGTAACACCTACAACATCCATAATATGCATCATAGCGGATAATCCAGTCCCAGACGCAGATTTATCACGAGCATGACCAATGCAGTAACCACCAAAACAACACCCGATTCCAGAACCATTAGTTATAAAATCAAAAGTTAAACAACCATGATCTTCTATATACAATTTAGGTTTTAATATTTTTACATTAATTATTTCGTCTTTAGCCATTTTTAACCTCCAAAATGTTTAATTGTTCCCAATAGTGATATTTAAGATGGTTTATTACAGGTTCATTATATATGTAATCTGTTAATTCTATTACATACATTTTTGATTCTATTTGACAATAATCAAACCACAATGTATCCCATAGATTATATGTATTAATATAGTCAATAAGCCAGCCCATCCTTTTTACCTCACAATCATGTTACTACCACTGGTTTGCATTATTGCTTTAATGCAGTCATCCGCCAAAGTATTAATACGTATGTTATATCCACTTAATATATTAGCTAATTTATGTAATTCAACCTCCGCTTCCTTATTAGTTAAATGACCACCACCAACGAGATTAGCCAAAACTCTCATTTTAGTAGCAATATCTTCAATACTATTAATTACTAAAGAATCATAATAGTCAGGTTTCATCTTTCTTACCTCTCTTTTTTGTAACAGGAATGACTGTTTCATTACTCCACCAATGCTTAAATGACTCGACACAATCTGGACATAAATCTAAATCGGGTAAGAGTCCACAATCAAATTTAAAATTTCTATTTGCACCATTGCAAGTAGTTATTTCAACATAGGTACCACAATGTGTGTTTCCTTCTTCAAAAAACTTTCCACATCTATCACATTTCTTTGCGTCAGCCATAATTATCAACCTCCTTTAGACCAAAAATACCACATGCAAGAAGCAATAAACATTCCAGAAGCGACGCCTACTAAATAAAACTGAATTACGACTATAACTTCTGTTATAAAATCCATAATTACTTCTCCTTATGCTTCTTATTGTATCTACCAATGTACTTAGAAAATGTCTCATAATAACCGTAGTCATTGCCTAGAACTTTCTTAGAGATAGCCATTGCCAGACCCTTCTCAGGATCAAATGTCTCTCCCGGCTGGCACTTGACTACTGTCTTAGAACCATCGACCCAGAATACGATAGTTGCAGGATCGTTGAAGATGACGTCTTTGATACCATTGAAAATAAATGTTCCACTTTTCATTATATCTGCTGCAAGTCGAGTTTTTCCATTACCTCTTGCCATCATATATACCGCCTTTGCTACAGTATTATCGTCAGCATTAATATTGATATCAATTCTGTTATTGTTTGTGCAAATGTCAATCCTATTTTTTATAGCCTTAGGAATCTCCGAACCGGTTAAGTTAACATTTGGTGAATAACCTGCTGATATACAAGTAAAAGGATCATAAAATACTACATCAAAACTGCCACTACTAATTTCATTATAGTAAATACTGCAAACAAAGCAGCCATCATATTTAATTCTTATGTGATCTTTACAATACCGTCCAGTTGCACGGTCATAAATCACTGTAACTAAATTACCAATTTCCTGAAATATATAATCTCTCAAACCTTCAAGTGACATCATAGTATTTTGTCCTTTCTTATTTGTGTGCACTTTATAAAAATCAACTCGAGAACGTATAAATGTTGGAATACCATGCTCCAAACAAACATATTCTGTCTTTGGAGCACTACCATTCATTAAAAAATCATCACCATATACTACATTATATCCATTTCCGCTTACAAATATTCGGCATACAGATAGTCTGCAATATACAACTTCAATATATTTTGTGTCCGGATTTATAGACATTGACATACCATCAAGTTTCTCTTCCAAATACTTCATAAGAAGTTTAAGTCTAGTAATAATAGATTCATCACTCAATTTCCTTCGCCTCCTTATTAATATAAACCACATGCTGCAAATTTATTAATGTATCATCAAATGCTAATGATCCGGCACCATATTGACTTACACCAATTTTATGAAAGTTAATATCAACGTCGCTGTCAAAAGTAACAGTGTTGCCATTGTCAAACATTACGTGATAAACAATTTTACTCATCTTTCGCCTCCCAATATTGATAAGCTTCACACGCACTGCACGGATTCTTTATAACCTCTGTATTACTATAATATTTACAGCTCTTGCAATCTTTATCTTCTGGATTACAGTAATTTATCTTACCATCAGACTTACCAGAATATTTACTGTAATCAACTTCGGTACGCTGTTTAGCAGTCTGAGCTACAAGTTTAGCTTCTTTTGCCTCACTACGTATTACATCCATTTTTGTATTCAAAACCATAATTTCTTTCTTAATTTTCTTAAGCTCGTCAAACTTAATCACATCATATTTTTTGTCCAATTCTTTAAGCCAATCATTTAAATCACAGATGTCACTATGAAATCCACTAATATCTTCTTCTACATACTTCTTCCATTTCTTGCCTTTATAAGGTTTACCAGCATAACAACTCTGTTCTATCTCCTGAAAGATCCACTCCCAGCTTTCGTCATCTTTGTCTATCCATTGATCCAGAATACCAGGTAGGATCTTTTTTAATTCTTTTAAAGTAATATAAGCCATATTATAAACCTCCAAAATATTTAGTTGTTAATCGTGAATATCTAAAACAGTTAAGAAATAATCACTATAATCGGACAATGCTTTTTTATATTCAGTGTCAAAATTTGCATTTTTTATAAAATTGTGTCCATTCCAATGTTCTTGTACATATGCTTTTCCATCTGGTGTTATAAAACCATAGCATGATAGATCATTAATGTTAAGAATATCACTTATCTTCGCACCATCTACATTAATAAAAGTACCATCTCCTAAATATGAATAATAATCTTCCTCGTGTTTATATGAAGGAAAATATTTGCGAATCTCTTTTAATAATGTGCAATGAAATAATCTACCTTCTCTTGGTTCTTTAAAATTATAATATTCCCAATTATAAATTTTATCATTATCTCTTACTGCAAGCTTCAATCGGCCACAGTATCTACCGCCAATTGAATAACAATCATACATAAACTCGGGATATTCTTTGTTTTCTGAATCACCATCATAAAAATTATCTTCATTAAATGGCGACATAATATCTATAATTTCATCCTCGTTCGGAAGAGTCTTTGTTATTAAATAAATACAATAATGCATATTTTTACCTCTCTATTTAATTAACGTCCGTATAAATTGTACCAATCCTGAGCCACATTGTGCATGACTCTATAATTTTCTTTTTGTAGTCCTGGTTCAGCAACTCTCATTTGTGCGTAAGTATCAATTGTCATTGTCTGCGGTCTGAACTCTGATTGGAATTCCATAAACGGAAGTAAATGCACTGACATATTAAGTGCCATATCTTTAAGTGTCCACTCAGCAGCTCTCTCATAATCCTCTGGATCTTTCAAAGTAAAAGCTGGAACGCAGACATGACCTTGAATAAGTCGGAACTTACCATGATAGACCTCAACTCTTCCGAGAGAGAATCCGTCCGGACCGTCGTTTAATCTATACTGCATGCCACAAGACTGACAAACAAGAGTCGAACCATCAATCTTACCGCCACAGTTATCACACTGTAATTTTTGTAATTTAGACATATTCAGTTGTCTCCTTTTTGTTTATTTACGGCATCAAGAGCCTGTTCAAATAATCCTGGATACTCTCGTTCAAATGAATGAAACTCGTCATCTTGATAATCAAACCATCCACCGGATGATAATACATCTGCACAAACAAAATCACCATGATCAATCCAAATTGTAATTTCTTTAGTAAAGCGCAATAAACCATTACTTTTACTAGAGTCTATAGATACACACCATTTATCTTTATCGAGTTTTTCTACAGATTTAATCATATTTAATCGTCTCCTTTTATTATCTCTAATGCACCTAAATCAAGCTCTTTTTCTAACGCACAACCGACTAAATAATAGAATACTTTCTTCTGATTTTCGTCAAAAGATTCGATAGCAGCACATGGATATTTAAACTTGACCTTCTCTTTAAGAGCCATTCCAACATAATAATAAAGAGTACTCAATTGTTCTGGTGTCATCGTATCAAGAATGTCTTTAACAGTCAGTTCTCTAGCCATTACAAACCTCCCATTCGCAACAATCAGTTAATTTAGTAGCAAAACCACCAAATGATCTTCCTTTTGCGCATGATTTACCATCAAAATACTTGCATGTAGAGCAAATAGAACCTATACCTGTGACTTTTATATTATCACTACCGTACAATTCATCAAGCTTTTTTCTAAATATTTCATCGATGTTGTACATACTCAGTCACCTTTACCGTCTTCTTTGTGTTCCAATTCTAGACGATCTGAGACCATGTCGATAGCGTCACAAGCGATTTTAGCTGCTTCTTTATACTGTTCATAAGATTTTGCCATGATTACGCTGTTTGGATCTCTCATAGCACCAGTTAATAGAACTCCAACATACATGTTTATTATAGCTTTAGCCTGTTCATTTGTCATATTTGGTATATCTCCTTTCAGATATAAATTGTACGAGTGAGGAGTCGAACCCCACCATATGAAGTTTCATTTACATGTAGCATCACAGCGACTAACATCGCATTTGGGTGTTTTGCACTCACAGCTTCCAGATGTGTCCATCCATCTTACCGCCACTTCTTACCCATAACACATCACTCAACACCTCTACATATAAACTCTCGGGACATTCCCGTTCTGTCATTCGTACAATAATTGTCATCCTCTGTCCTCCTGGTAGATGACTGCGGTCCCCAGTTATTATATTCGAGCTAACAATCACCCTGGCCGGACCCTTCCCCAAAAATTTTACTGAGTATCAAACGGGAGATCGTCACCACCGCCATTGAATCTCTCATACTTGGCCGCAAACGGATTCTCCTCAACAACTACATACATAGTCTGTACATATGCCTTAATACCAGTCTTACCATTGACCTCCCAGTAAGAAGGAGTGATAATAACATCTGCAGCAGTGAATCTCTTACTATCGAGAATTCCAACATTTGACTCTGTCATGACAACCTTGTTTCTCTTAGTTACCATGATGATTTCTGGAGGATACTTTTCATACTTTACTGCTACCTGCAGATAATCGAACTCATCTCCGTCATAACCATCTCTAGGAGTGTAGTGCTTGATGTTCCAACCATCGCCCGCTAACACCTGAGCAAACTCTGGATCATCAATCCTTACACAGAAATTTCTATCGCCTTCACGATTATTCTGCTTTTCTTCCCCCGCGAAATTTTTCCAAATGATTTTTGCATCCTCGATGATAATTGGATCAACTCGCTGTGTGCCTTTACTTCTTGCCATTGTTTTAATCTCCTTTACTAAAGAATAAATAAGAGGAGACCCCGTTAAAAGAGTCCCCTCCATTATATAATATGTTTACGCTGCGAACCATTCGAAATCACCATACTCTGATATCGTCCGAACAGCTTCATCGACAAGATTATTATAGTACGACATATCGATGTTTTTTTCATATCCGAGAGCTTTGACATCTTCGGACTCTAACCATCGATAGCCTTTTGTACCAGTTGCAGCATAATACTTGCCGTCTTTCTCCCTCATTAGTAGACCGCCACCAACGCCCTCTTTAATTGGGCAGAATTGACCGACACGTCCTACGAATTTGTAGTTATGCGCCGCGTCATTCTTCTTAACCAGTGTGTTGTATCTTGTGATTTGCTCATCATCGAGGTCTGGGAATACCTTGTCTAAATTAGCTAATTCCTTAGCTTCTTTATCTGTGAATTCAGGCAGATCCTCGTTCATGTCAAGATAAAGTGCACTGGTTACAGACTTAGTTTCGCACAGGTCATTGAAGGTAATCGGCTCCTTACTGAATAATGTCTTAAAGACATAAGGAACCTGGAACTGAGTACCTGTTGCGGTCCACTCACCATTGTCATATTTAGCAATATAAACAGCATCATTAACAAGACACATTCTTTCATAAGTTGCCTCATGTTCAAATGTATAACCATACTGCTTACCAAAATCCATAACGAACTGTATGATTTCCGGTGTAGCATTAGGTATCTTAATGGAGTCTGTCTTGATATGTGCTACTGTAAAGCCGCGCTTCTGAACTTCATGTTTAAGATCAACCATGAATAGAGCACCTCTTTTGGCAACGATGTTGTCTTTGTTACGTTTGTCTCTAAAGGGATTAGTAAATGAAGCTGAAGTCAGACCGTATACTGAGTTAATAGCAGTTTTCAGTGCATTTGCCAGGTCTTTTGATGTCATTTCACCATTCTTGACTTTCTCAATAAATGGCTTAAGTTTACCTCCGAATAATTTTTCAACTTTTGACCATTGCTCGTGCTTAATATAAACACGGGCCATAACCAAGTTTCTAAATATCGTAGTATACTCGACACCAAATAGACATTCGGCAATAACACTATGTGGATGCATAGACGCAATATCCAACAGTGCTACATTAGTATAAATGCCTGGCTCGGCGTAAACATATCCACCTTCTCCTACCTCTTCTCCTCTATAAATAGACTTACCAAAGTCGTACTTATAGCCTGGAAAATACGGCAGAAGACTGTGTGCAGTACCATGAGTCATACTCATCATGTCAGGACAAGCTTCCGAAAGGAATCTCATAAGATCATCATCCATGTCCTTAACCGGTTTTGACAAGTCACGATAGTTAAATGCACCCTGAGGCTCACGATTCTTACCAAAGATAAGTCTCTGAGTCAGAGTGTTTGTTGTATCGTTAACTGTCATACCAGCTATACCAGCAAGAATCTGTCGAGCAGTCCAGTCAGCCTTGAGATAATCAAACGCAGCTTCTGTAGCATCTACGTCGTCATCACAATACTCACCGACCATCGGCCACTTATCTTCTGGTACAGGTTGATCCCACGGAAGTCCTAACTCGTGGTGATGTATGCCCATCTCTATCTCAAGCTTTTTCAATGATTTCTTATTACCTGCAGAAGCAAAGTCATAAATATCTGTGTATGAAATATTATATGCTTCGTTAAAGAAGGCATTTCTGTTACCACCGATTATGCGTTGAGATAACTCATATAACTGTTCGTTAGTATAACCCATCATCGCAGCGTAAATTAAATGATTGTCATATCTACGACAGTTAAAACCTATAAGCCTGAATTGTAAGAGCTCTTCTATCTGTGCCGGAGTAGGATTGAACCATCGAATTTTGGGCTGGTTCTTTCCACGCTTTTTCCAAACAACCAATAGAAGATTAGGAAAGACCTCAATATCATAAAAGATGATTGGGGCTTTTGCCTTCTCTTCAAACTCCATCGGCTCGTCCGAATAAAACTTAGAAGAATCTACGATCGATAAACACCATGAGATTTCATCAGAATCCTTACCTAAATCTATAGCATAAGATATTAGGTCATTCTTCAAATCTCTGACATCATACGGCTTTCCAGAATTATAAATATTTAACAAATATTCATTTACTTTGTCCACCGCCATCGGTACATCAGATTCTGTCTTTAATATGTTGAATACGAAATCTCTAATTTTTTGATTGTTTTTATCCATCTCGCTCTCCAAATTTTGTGATTCGTAATGCATCTTTTTCATTAATTTGACGCAATAATCAGACTGATGAGTGCTATTTTTTGCAAATTTCATGATTCGCTTTTTCATTTCGTCTGGTATCTTATACACCATGCCGTCATTATAAGCATCCTCTACAATCTTATAAATAAAATCACAACTTGGTTTTGTTCCTGGATGAATCTCCTTTTTAAGATTTCGTTCTATCATCTCAAACAATTTCTTTTGAGATTTTATTTTAACACCATCGGTCTTTTCTTTTTTATCCTCTTGTAGTGGCAAACCAGAACTGATAGTAGCAATCGGGAGGTTGTTACATAGCGTTAATTTACGTCTGAGTGAGCTATTACCATTGAACACTTTTATTTCTATGTGATCAGCATAAACTCTACTCAATTTAGTAGGATCACCATTGTAAATATAATGCAAATGAATACCCTTACCCGATTTGCTAAGCTCAGCATAAGTTGGAGGCCACTTACTAGCCTCTTCTAAATTACGTTCAAAGCTCTTCTCACCATTCTCGTCTGGGATATCGAAATCTATGACAATATGGTTAAGCGGAACTTTGACATAATGAAGTTTAGAAGTATCAATGGCAGCCAAAGTCGTAGTTACATTCTTCCACTGGCTAATTGGTTTTTCGTCTGAAGACCCGTATTGTGCAGGGGAGTTGCAGCACTCCTTGTCGAAAATAGAGTCTTGCTGAAGGAAAATAATGGAACTATTACAAGACTCCTGTGAGGGTTTGTTCGACAAATTGTTATCCCCAAACTTGTCTTCTCTGAGTTGCGAATAGTAACTACGAACTCTGGTACCATCGGCGAGAGTATACCTCTCACTATATTCAAAGAAGTAACTTTTCAGCTCCTCCTTGAATAGTCTTTGGGAAAGAGGATAATACACCTTTGCATCATCACAATAATTTTTATACATCTCCCAAGCTATCTTGAGAGTGACTCCACCTTCTTTTTTAAATATGAAGTATGAGTCAAGCATAAAATTGTAGAAATCGTTTGAAGCACCAAGCATTGAAATCGGAATATAATCATCATAATATCCAGGATTTTCTTCGTATACTTGTTTACAGTGCCATGCAATAGCACCAAGCTCAAATTCAATTTTCTTTACGAGTGTCTTATATTCTTTAACAGGAACCTTTTCTCCGGTAGGCGTTACATCAATAAGCCTTCGCATTAAGCCTGACTTAGAGTCTGTAATCTTTACCGGCGAGTTAGTACCCATGAACAGGAAACACTTGAAATTGTTCTGATATTGCTTAGCATATTTCTCATTGACGATCATTGTTTCATGAGAGACTAAGCTATTTAATCGGGTGTTATCCTCGATTCTTGACAAATCACCATCATGTTGAATTGCCACAAGAGGGTTGTTCTTAAATGCTTCCAACGCAAATGAATTGGTTGATGAACCTAGACTTTTGGCGTCAAATACGGAATAGTAACCTTCAAAGAGTTGCTGAATAATATTTAGTATAGTGGACTTACCCGTTCCTGCGGCGCCATACAATACTAAAAACTTCTGTATTTTCTTTGAATCGCCATTGACAATTGATCCAATAGCCCATTCTATCTTATGTCTTTCCTCTTCATTATAAAGTGTAGACATAAGACGATCATAAGCCTCTGTTTCACCTTGCTCAAGCGGATACGATAGGCGCTTACTCGCATAATCTTTCTTCGCCATGTCCGTATTAGAAAATATAATTTTTTCATCCAGCATATGAAACGAATCTCTCATTTGCTTCTGGCAATATCTGTGCCATGAATCAATCATTCCAGTCTCAGCATCCCACAAATGTAAGACCTTGACCGGAACTTCAAATCGAGATTTGTTCTCTTTGTAGTATTCATCCAGTTCTCTATCAATTAACTGAATGACGTCCTCTTCGTCGGTTGACCATAGATTCTTGTCTTCCAGCCAAATGGCATAGAAGTCACCACCTCTTATCATTAAATCCGAAGATTTTTTAATGATAAATCTAGGGTAGATTTCCACTATTCCACGCTTACCGGGACGCGTTGAAATCATTAAAAAGTCAACCATAGACTTTACTCCTCTATATTTCTTTACATTCAGATAGATAATGCATCATCTGACTCCAGATATCCATTGATCTGAGATCGTACGGACAGTCTGGTAAAGTTATTAAACCACCTCTACCATCTCTGTCATAATCACGATTAAGAAATCTCCAAACCACATTGTTTACATACTCCTCATCATAATTATTGTCATCCATCTCATCTAAACCGAGATTGGATATCATCTTCCAGAACCATCGGCCTGAAAGAATTCCGTTCTCAGGATTAAACATGATGTGCTCTTCACAACGGAAAGCTAAAGCGACCATCATTTCTAAAACATTGCAAGGATTTACATCCAAATACGACGCTATAATGGGAGCATCAATAGAATGATCATAACCAAAACGATATCTCAAATCTATTCCGTCTTCGTAACGATTTCCATCCATCGGAATAATATAAGAAAACTCAGTACCATACAAATATGACATTAACTTATTATAAGTTACTCTTTTAGACGGCTTTGAATCTTTGATCAGGTCACACAACCATTCATAATACTCCCGATTAATATCGTGTATTATCATTTATCCTCCTCGTCCTTGCCGAGTCTTCTGTAAAGATCATAATCTGCGTCTACTGACTTACCTGTTGCATCCATATAGGATCTTTCATCAGCCAATACTTCGTAATACACCTTTCTTACGTTATTCTTTACGTGAAGTGCATCATCTTCGTATTCACCCATTCGATCTAAATTCCCCTCGCCAATAACTTCATTAATATTAAGAATTGTGTCATCTTCATCTGCAAGAACACCATCGGCGTAAAGTGTAAGGCTGACCTGATCATAAGTTTCATCATCGCCATATTCATTAGGGTGAATAACTTCCGGCTTCATAGAAGATTCAATCTTCTCGTCCTTTTCGGGATTTACGTTCCTATCTGAATAATTGATATATCCACCATCCTTAAGCTTCTTTGCATATTCTGTGAGACTGGGCTTCTTTGTTGCCTGCTCAGAAATGACATCCTTCTTTTCTTCGGTAGACTCCTTTGCAATGTCATCTCTCTTCAGCTCCACCTTCGGAACTGTAAAATACTCTTTTACGGAATCGATCTCTGCCTGAGCTCTTTCTTCAAACTTCTTTTTGGTTATGAAATAAGTGGCAGCTCCGCCTGAGATTGCTCCCAGGACAAAACCGCCAATTGCAAACCATGTTTTGTTGTCCATCAAATACCTCCTCACTTCAAAGCATTACGATCCCAGTCTGCTCTATTGAGAATACTGCCGTCTACATTAAACTCAAGTGAATAAGCTGGTTCGTAACTAATTACTTCACCATCACTATTTGTAACTGGAATCCTAATCGGAACAATCTGGAGATCTACATAGTTATCAAGACTATTGTCTGACGGATCATAAATCCATCCTACTTCTTGACCCATTTTTGTTTTAGGGAATCCGAGATCTTCAAGTACATCATTCAAGAACAAATAATGATTAGCCATCAAACGATCGTTAAAATTGCTCTGTCTCGCTCTAAAGAACGTTTCCATATAGAGCTTATCATAATCCCAATAAGGGTTGTGTCGATCAAAGATTCGCTTATAACCGTCTTCATTGCCACCATCAGTAATGACTTTTATCTTATTCTTTACCGTCTTTTTCTTACCATTTTCGTCAACTTCAGTTTCTTTGATTTCTACATCAGTTGTACCATGACGAAGCTCTTTATCGACCTCATCGCCAAACTTCTTGATTACACGATCACGATATTCTTTGAATTCACTAATACTTGCAGCAGCTGAGGCAGCCAAAGCAGCATTTCGCTTATTAAGAATATTAGATCCACCAAGAATCAAAGCAATAGAAGCTGCACCTGTACCAATTGCAGGAGCATAAGTAAGAGCAAGCTTACCAGCTGTCTTTGCATAGACTCTTGTTATATCTCTCTGTCGATCTTTTTCCGTATATTCCACCGGTTTTACATCGTTTTCACCATCACCGAGAGCTTTGATATTGCATAACTCTTCTTTTGCATCATCAACTATAGGCTTAACCTTTGTAGTAGCTATACAAGCCAAAACCGTACTAGCAACACCGAAAGTTATACCACTAACGATCATTATTTCCGGACTATGTTTCTTAAGTTGAAATCCAACTCTGTTTACCATCGGTCCTAATGAACTGAATATATTTAACATGTGTTATTCTATTCCTCCTTAAAGTTCTTTTATTCTAGGTAATTTCAGAACATATCCATCGCGAACAGGATATATTTCTATTGAACGAAGATTTGTCCAACCGTATTTATTGGCTATAGTGTACGGCGGTGCTGGAATGTTACATTCAGATACAGTCATCTTCATGATCTCATACAGATCATTAACTGACACTATCTGATACTGTTCCAAAACATCATCCATTCTTTCCTGAACCGCTAATGCAGCTCCCTTAGTTGGAAGAAGAAACTCATCGTAATCATAGATATTGCTAGACGGTTTTGCTATAGGCGGTTCGTCAATTGATTTAGCATACGTTCCACCATAGTAGTAACTTCCATATGACATCTTTGTTGAAGATGATTTTGGTGCTGCCGATCGTCCGTAAAGTAACATATGAATACCATTGGAAATGATATCATCTATTGCTTTCTTGAAAGACGGAACAATTATATCAGACAAAACGTAAGAGGATACACTTCTCATGTCCTCTGCCAAAATGCTTCGTGCAAATTTACCAACACCAGTTTGCTTTTTCAAAGATACACTTCCCTGCACAACTGGATCAGACTTTTCTTCTTTACTCACAACCAAATCTTTTGACTTGTGCGAATTAGACTTATACTCTTCAGCCAAGCATTTTTCCTCCTTTACAAAAAATAATATAATAAGATGTCCTCCTTCATCACAGGACATGTAAATTTTGCGAAGTAAGCGGAGAGCCAGCCATAGACCCTCCGCCATTAAACATTAAGACTCTTCTGTCTTAGATTCGTTTTCTGAAGCTGAAGCAGCCTTCTTAGCCTTTACCTTAGCAATAGTCGGCTTAATTGCAAACTTCCAGAGCAAATAGCTTGCTCCAGCAGCGAGTAATGCACCACCTGCTACTACGCCAACAGTTTCCCACTTAATAGCGGGCTGCTTAGCTACCTCAGCAACTTCTGTGTTACCAACGATCTCGAGTTCATTGTCCATCATTTTGTCTCCTTTCGACATATAAAAATATTTTTATTATTTAGTGGTCTGGACTGACCATTAAATACTTAATGAATTTCTTTGGGTGTTGTGTTATGCACTACAGACAAACACGGCTCACCATTCTTTGCCATTACAGCTGTAAATGTGACGTCTATCAATCCGTTGCTGCTTATATCCCAGCCCAAATTATTTCCTAATTCTACTTCATCTAAACCAAGTCTGATACAATATTCATTTAATGAAATAATATCACGACCATGAAGCATGTCATAATTTATTTCATTTATCATTGATTCAATCTTCACTTTGTTAGATCTGAAGTACTGATTTGCTACGTTATCAAAACATAAGCAATCACCATTGCCAGTTATAATAATCGATCCTGATTGCACAGGATTTTTCTCAACCACATCTTTGGCAACTGCTTCTTTAATATCTTTTTCTTTCTTTGCACCAACGATTTCTCGTGTTTTGTTCCGGTATTCCCTAAATGCTGATTCTGACATTGCATAAGCCGCCATTGCAGCCGCTCCTCTTTCAGCAGTTATGTGATTACCACAAAGTATAAGTGTTATACCAGCTATACTAAATACTAGTGGAGGTATGAAATAAGGTCCTGCCGTCCGAACAATCTCTTTACCATCGAGCGAATCTGTTTCTAATTCCTCTCGCTTAGCATCTAGTGCTTCTTTAGCCATGAGTGTACAAGACACAGTTGAGCCAGTGGCAGCTAACATACTACCGATACCTAAACCGAGAAATATTCCAGGCTTATTTCTATTAAGAAAAGCCATGAAATTATTCATCTGCTTTTTCCTCCTCTGTGGATTCTGGCTTTACAAAAGTGGTTGCCAACCATACGCTAAATTTCTTTTGCTTGTGAAGTTCAATAGCAAGAACCACATTAGTCACGATAGATGCACCAAGAATCCCAAAAATAATAGGTTTGATGTTATTCATTTTTATACCTCCTGTTTTAATATAACATTGCTGATAATATATCAGAAATATCGTCAGCGGTATCATACGCTATACTAAATATTTCTGTTACATCCTTTTGATATGTCGGCTTGTACATATACTTAGACATCATATATTTAAATTCTTCAACTGACCTTGTAGGTGTCCAGTCTGTATGAGATAATACAAACACCAACACTTCGTTTGCCGCCCATTTTTTGTAAGAGACACGATTAAATTCCGATTTTGGCCACCAACATTCTGGTTCGTCTATATTATAGATGTACTCTTTGATGGCATTAATCATATTTAGATCATCATTCATACCATGTACTTCCTGTAATATTTATGATTTTTATGGCGTCGAGGCAGTTTTGGAGTAGAAATAGAAGTGATATTTGTTGTACGCTTTTCGTGAATTCTAAGAGTTACTGCACATTTAGGGCAAAGATGCTCAAATTCATCAAATAACTCACAATACGCTGATTCGTGATGACGAGTATCGAGCGTAATAATTGCTTCTGTCCAGGTTGTTTTTCCGTGACAGTTATTGCATTCAGTCTGCTCTGACCATGAATTTCGGGATAAGATTTTTTCCATATTCAGTTGTCTCCTTCAGATATATTAAGTTGTGTTCTAAACAAACGAGAAGAGACCTTGTTATAAGATCTCCTCTGCTGTTTTTTACTCCTTAATCGGAGTGCTTTGAGATTGGCTGGTTAGCTCATTGAATTTACGGGCATTCTCAACCGTATGAACGTTGCTGGATTTTATGCCGGCTATTGTCCCAACTCCACCGAGTATAAATGACAAAGCTGTACATGTCAATCCAATCACATCCCATTTGTTCATTCCAAATTTATTCATGATTTTTAACCTCCTTTCCTCATTATATACCATGCATATTTCGCGGAGCAAACGAGAAGAGACCTTGTTATAAGATCTCCCTCGTCTGAATTAAACCTTAACCTATTTAGTAGGCCGGGCTTTGCCAAAATGGTTCCGACCCACGAGACTTGTTACTGTTCCAGTTTGCTCAAATCTTAATACCTTATTTGTCGTCATATTATATGCTACAATAGGTCCTATGACACCCAATACTCCCAAACCAAGCTGAATTCCAGATGCGAGTTTGTCAAACTTCGATTTTTGCTTTAATTCTGATTCACGAATCTCCTTTTCGTGAGCTCTTTGACTTTCTCTATCATTAAATTCCAACTCCGCTCGCTTTACTTCAAGCCATGGTTTATACAGAATATCTAGTTTGTCAATTGCCTTATTGTACTCTTCTGATCCGGCTTCTAATCCATCGATATAATCGATATGATGAGCAACTGTGTCTTCCAGCATGTCTCCCAGATACTTTTCGCCATTTTCGTTCATAAAATGAACCTCCTTTTCAAATATATTTCGGTTTTACCCATAATACACCATGTTATTTGCGCGGAATACGAAGCATTTGTCGGTATTGACCTTCTCGGTTTCTATTGTAGGTAATGTCCACCTTGAACACAACCGTTCGATATCGAGCCATCATCTCTGGATATTTATCCATGTCCAAATAGAGATACATCTCACCGTCGTCATCTGTTTTGGATTTGATAGTTCCAAATGTTCTTCCTATTTCTCCTGCGGCCATAATAAATGCTCCGAAGAAAAAGCCTACTACCAATGCAACAATTACCAAAATTACTCCTAACCAATTCATTTTTTATTCTCCTTTTCATATTTTTTGTTTTCTACTACAAACATATCTATTCGTCCGCACCACGGGCAAAAAGGGTACTGTGCTACCATAGTTTCATGACATTTTTGACATCTAAACCGAAGACCGATAGAACTTGGATCTGGAATAATTTTTGTTGTGCGTTCACCTTCTAAGAACTTTATTTTTTCATAGGAATCGTTCTTACCTTCGGCATAACCAAGATCATATGTATGATGAACCGCATCTCTCATATCACCCATAATCCTATTCAGTTGTTTGTATGATTTCATGTTAATCCTCCGTAAGCTCTAAGATACATATCAACTCTGGGCTGCCATTCTTCACCTTTTTGACAATCAGTACACGGTTTAGTCAAGCCATGTAAGTCTCTATACTCGCAATTTTCACATGTTTTATCTTCCATATTACACCTCTCCATTGAATCTGCTATCTTTCTTTATATATTTCTCAATAACATCTTCCGCTGTAAGCCAACCATCAACATCTTCCAAATCTGCTATATCTCCGTATATTTCGAGTAAACCTTCTGGTCCACCATAAGAATATTTATGACAAACAACATCCCACATTCTTAAGCAATATTGTCCCTTGCGGTCTTTTACAACACCCCACGGACGACTATCCTGTACTTCCCAATGTTTATTGTCAACTGGAATATAAACAATTATCTGATCTGACTTACCACTATGGAAATGATCTGCCATCATATTTATAATGTTGTGTTCATCGAGATACTTTTTAAGTTTTTCTAATTCAGTCATATTCGATTATCTCCTTTTATATTTAATTTTTGAACAAACGAGAAGAGACCTTGTTATAAGATCTCTTCATTTAAACTACTTATTCTCAGTTTCTTTAGGATTTTCTCCACAAGAACAAAGAATGACATAGTCTATCTTAGACTCGTTCTTAAGTGCTAGGGTTTTAATCTGTCTGTCGAAGTCCTTTGCCTGAGCAAAGCGCTCGATTGCAAGACCGATAAATCCTACCATTAGAAACATAACTCCCGTGATAGTACATCTCCTTCTTCTCCTATACAGTTCTCTGATATCCATATAAAAAACCTCCTTTAATCAGTTTCTTCATATAATGCGATGTGTATTTCGCGTAAAAAGAAAAGAGGATGTATAAAACACCCTCGATTTTGGTTGTTAGCTAAGTAACAATAGCAATATTATGAATATTACTAGAAGAATACCTCCCAGATACTTCACAATTATACCTGCTATTGCAAATATGTATGCTAAAACCCACAAAATTCTACTTAACATCTCATTTGTCCTCCTTTCTTTTAGTCATAATACACCATGTAAAAAATGCGAAGAAAAAGAAGAGACCTTGTTACAGGTCCCTCTTTATTTCACTCAATAAAATTTCTGCGTATTGATCATAACTGCTTTGCGATACGCCGTCACTTCTTCTCCATGTAAAAACACTCCAGGGTTCGATGTCCGTACGATTGACAATCATCCAGCTCAATTTCTTTGTATCAAACCAGAATTTGCCTCCATCAAAAACAAACTCAATATTGTTCTTATCTAAGAATTCCTTAACTTTCATTTCATCATTTGTCATGTTAACAGTACCTCCTAAATTTTATTGCATAAAACACCATGTAAAAAACGCGAACAAAAAGAAAGAGACCTTGTTTCCAAAGCCTCTTATAAGATTAACAAAATATGTTAATATATATCCATATAATAATCCACGGCAACGCGGCTAATAATACAGATATGATAGCCCACCTTATTGCAATCTTATTGTCTTCAGTTAATTTCATATCTCTTTCCTCCTAAATTTTCTTGCATAAAACAATATGTAATTTATGCGAAGAAAAAAGAAAAGGCTTTGCTAAAAACATTCTCCGTAAACAGCAATTATACTTATCATCGTTTAGTAACTCCTTTTATAATTCTGTACTTTCCATCGATACTTGTTTATTTAACAAAGTCCTTTTCAACCTCCTTTAAGAAACACAAACGCCAATTTCATAAAACCACTAAAATCTAATCCATCTATTATTTAATATCCATTAAATCAATAAATTTATAGATTATAATACTAATAATCATTATATAAATGTGTTTCTTTTCTCATAATACACCATGTAAATTTCGCGCAAAAATAAATAGGGAATGTGTAAAACACTCCCTATCATTTAGTTTACTTTTCAATAACCATCTGTTCTTTAACCTTGATATAATAAAAAGTTGTTTCGTGTGGTTCTAACGGATTTCTTACTCGTAAATAAGCTATTCCATTTTTAAGTTCCAGCCCTTCCGCTTTCTCTATGATCTGTGTAACGCCTTCACCTTCGTAAAATTCCTCTGCTTCTTTTGCTGAATAAACTATATGTTCATTAGCAATAGATACAGCTGTATCTTCTGAATTGCAAATAGCGATAATCTGATCATATTCCGAGTTAAACGGATAATGACCCGAATTCTTGTTCTCTTTTTCTTCGAGTGATGCTCCTAAAACTAACCATACACTTTTCATTTGTCAATTCCTCCTAAATGATTTATTGAGATTTCTCTCTATATAATACCATGTGAATTCTGCGTATTTATCGACTTTTTTCAAAATTTCACCCCGGGAATTTTTTGCGAAGAAAAAAATAAAATAAGGTGTGATAGCAGCGAATTGCTACTACCACGTTAATCCTTATTTTACTTCACCATGCTTAGTCCCTAAACCTTCAGCATAGCTAATTTTTATTTAGTGCGCTGCAACATGCAGTAAATAAAAATCCAAGTAATTTGAGTCTATCAACCATTGAAGACTCCCTTCTATATAATTTAGAAAAGTTGTTAAGTTATTTCTTCACAATAAACCTATCCAAGTACATCTATTAAACGATGTACTCGAATTGCATGTGAATGTCAAAGTATTTCCGCTAAATGATGGAGAAAAAGTAGCATTAACAGAACTTCCAAGTTTTTCAATGGAACAAGAGTTAGCAGCATTAATAAATACTAAATATATTCCATTTCCAGCACTATTAATATTAGTTATTAATATACCACAATTCCACGAGTTTGCATTTAGTGTTACAGAAAAAGTTTTACTACTTCCGCCAACATACCTTTGTAGACAATTGAAATCGTTAACATTTTTACCATTAAGCGTATCTGTCTTAATTCCGCCGATAACATCTAAAGCCGCTGTAGGATCAAGAACATTAATACCAACCTTCTTACTTCTAAAAGACATAAGAGGTATACCCTGATTAACTATAAGGTTCAAAGTATCAGATGTTAATTTGTCCTGTATTAAAACCTGGACATTCCACGAGTAGTTTGCATCGAGATTCACCAACGCATTATTCGAGAAACTGAAGTTTAGTCCTGAAGTAGTTACTTGACTTAGGATATCTGTGTAAGAACTCCATGAGGAATCACTAGTTTTCTTGTATCGATACTGACAGTAAATAATTGAGTTCTTCTCTGTACCACTAATAGTTATAGCTTTGCGATTTCCAGCGAAAGATAACTGAATAGTATTTTCAACTTCATTTACTCTTCGTATGGTTGAGCTCGTATATACTATCTTGCTATATGCTACTACTGTAACATTAGTAGATCTTGAGGTGCTATATCCTCTTGAGTCAATTGCTGTTACAGTCATAGCAACTGTTCCACTGGTTGTAATAGTACCCATTGTTACTGTTGTAGAGGTACTAGAAGCGGAAAGATTACCAAAAGCAACAGAATAACTTTTGATAGTAGCACTATTCTTAGCTGTTGCCGCTGTGATATTAACTCTGACTGTAGAAGCATTCTGAACCATGATCTGGTTATTTCCAGTCACAGATACTACAGCACTGTTGTTATCCTGATAAGTAAAACCAGTAAATGTCGGAGCGGAATTAGATGCTGTTGTTTGAACTGTTGCCGTTTTACTTGTAGCACTACCTATCTGAGTTGAACCCGACCATGTTGTTAACACAAATGTTCCAGTAAACGACTTAATTGTACTCATCGCATTCAACAAAGTTGTTCGTTCGGCTGCAGTTAGAGTAATCGTGTTATTACCATTAGCTAAAGTAAGACCGGTTTTAGTTAGTATTGACGTGTTACCATTCTTAATTTCTAGTCTATGTGTATACGACGGCACATAAACTGTAGTATTTATTGTAAATGATACGGTAGAATTATCTGCTGTTACCGTACTAACAGAATTAAGAATTGCATTACCTAATGTTTTAGGTGATACAGTACCAGAGGTACCATAGACCTGGTTACTTGTCTTTCTAGCTCTAACTTTAGTGTTATATGTCGTATTAGGAGAAAGACCGGATATTGTTGTTGATACAGATCTTGTATTTGTAGTACTAAAATTGGTCCAGGTGGAACCATTGTTTATTGAGTAATCCCACCTGTCGCAATTTACATTAGTGCTTGCAGATAATACAAAACTGTTAACGCCAATACTACTTGTTGATACTGATACTGTCGGTGCGGCTCTATCTAATGCAGTAAGAGTAATATCAAATCCCTGATAGGGGGAGTCAATATAAATAGAACCATCAGCATACCACTCACAAGTTGCCTGAACATTTATTGACTTTTTACCATCAGAATTATGATTTATTACGATGTTTTCTTCATCATATAGAACTGTATCACTGTCGTAATAAACCGGCTTGTCGCCCCAATCCCAATACTGATATCCACGAGCCGTACCATCAATCTTTACATTACAACCACCACTATAGTTAGTTGTATATCCTTCGTTAGTTCTCCAGGCATAAACCGTAATACGTAGTGTACTGGTATTGGCAATAACATTTGTGGCAGTTTCTCTGACCCATATTCTAAATAAGATATACTCGTTATCAGTCGAGCAATATTGACTTCGCCATTCTGCCATTTTGAATTATCTCCTTTAATCCAATAATACAAAGTCAAGACCGTTAGCTTTAGGAACAAATCGTCCTTTACCAACAGTCATTTCGTTTAATACTTCGGTTTTCTGAAGTGTAGTTAAGTCTTTATTTACCGTTAATACTGTATTTCCCTGGTGTTTGACGGCAAACTGTGTGTTATCAATGATTGTCTGCGTGTCACTCTCGGAATTGGTGATGTTAATACCTCGTTTGTCGATCTTGACATTCATTGTATAAATCTCGTTCGGGGCAGGCTGCCAATTTACTTTAGTAGCACCCTCAACCATGATAATATCGGCAATAAACATTCCGTCGCCATAAGTTCCAGCTAAGAATTTTATAACATCACCAGTTGCTACGAATGTGTAGTTATATTCGGTCCAATTGCAAGCTTCTTGTTCATCAAATATATAAGAAATATTTTCACCATTATTAATATATGCATAACATCTACTAGCAGTTGTACGCTTAATCTTAAATGTTATTGTGTACATCTGGTCTCTTATAACCTTGATGTCCTGAGACAATTCTGCCTGATTTGGATCAGCTGTACCATGAAGATAGAACAATGAACCAGATATTGTGTTATCCTGTGCTTCAGAATCTTGTAATGCATCTACACCATTCTTATAAGTCCAGTCATCCGATTTGCCGTTCAAACCTGATGAGTTTTGTACTTTATTTGATCCACCAATGATCTGTGTAGCAAAAGACAATTCCAGAGCATCTAATGTTTGTCTCAATTGAGATATTGACACAGTTAGTGTTTCAACATCACCTTCGATCATTGCTGTATAAGCGGCAGTTATATCACTCTCTAATTGAGCATCAGCAACCGTAAACGACTGTCTGAGTTCTTCACTAGACTGATTTATAGCATTAACAACACTATTAGTATAATCCTGCGAGATAGATCCTGATGAAATAGTTCCCGCTTGAATCATGTTACCATTGATCAAACCAGAAGTAATAAAGTAAGCGTTAATACTACCATTTTGAGTAATAGCCGTATCGTACGGACCATTTATACCAGTTGATGAATGACCCAGACCATTGACATTCCACTGCCAAACATTCTGAGCCGTGGCTTTATCAGGAGTATCCATGACAAGTATTCTTGACGGATTATTCTTCGGATCAAGAACAACATAACCACCATTATATCCTGTAATAGCATTAGTAGCATTAAGTATTGCCTGCTCTAATTCAGTATGTGTTGTTGCGTTTTGAGTTATCTTATTTTGATTTGCAATCGTCGTTGTAAGACTAGCTTTTTCAGAACCTAATGACACTTTGCTATATCGTCCAGACAAAACATCATATGTCGTTGCTATTACCTTAGCTGTAGCATCAACTCCTAGTTTCGGGAACTGAATAGTTAAAGTGTCACCCATCTGAACTCTTTCCAACACTGCTATATTAGCATAGTCCGTTGTTTCAGACAAATTAGCAAAAGACACATCGAGTGATACTTCTGGTACACTCAGATTATGAGTATTTATATAATCCATTGTAGCATTGTATAACTGTTCTTCAGTTGGTTTTTCCTGAAATTTATTAGTTAAATCCAAAAGAAGTATCTGTACAACAGGAGGATTTTCGACAAGATAGACTAGCTTTTGTGATAAAACAACTAATCCGCCACCTTCAGCTCCTTCTTTGTACCAATATGGTCTAACGGCGTTGTATACATTGCTACAATTTTCATCTTGTTTAAGACTTGTTAAGTTTTTACCATAACGTATTGTTACACCTCTATTGGAACCTCTATTGTTCCACAACTTTACAGTGTAACCATCAAATTCATATTCACCTCTATAAGTATCGAGAATAGAGCCCTCAATACCGCCCAGGATTGATCGGACGGTAAGGGGCTTTATTGTCTCAATATTTGCAGATGTTGTTTTATCTGTCCAGAACGTAAATGGTGACGGAACATCCATCGCCGCTACAAGATTCTGGAAAGCAGTTAAAACAGAACCCGCTGAGAATGGTGCAGCAGTATAGCGGGATAAATCATAACTGATATGCTCTGCATTTACTGTTACTTCACCATTGAGCGGTTTAGAAATACCGTAAATTCTAAACGGTTGAGGATCTGAATATGGATTAGGTTTAACAACAATGATTCTCTTATACTGAATCTCCCTATAATTCTTACCACTAACAGGGTAAGTCATTGACATTTCATACTTATTATTCAGCTTTTCTTCTATTTCGCATTGAATAGTATCTGATAATGTTCCTATACCATTAGTGGAGAAGTCTGAATCAGTACTTTCAAATATTCTCATTAAACGGTCCACCATCTCGGGATTACCTCCACACTTTGTACTCCACCATCAAATGTTACGGTTTGTGTGCCTGGATCAATTACTGGGAATTCACCATCAGTTAAGACAATAAATGAATTCTTATTAGTCGTTCCAGACCATGCGTCTTGTAATTCACAATCAATAGTTATCGGGTCTGTACCAGCTCCGGCCTTGATTGTGATTGTGTGATTACCAATACTTACAGAACCCTGTGTGTTGTTTGTAGTCACTTTGAGTACCGGAGAGGAGGAAAACCTGGTTCCATTTTGAATTGTTCCTTCTCCAGTAAAAACAATCGAAGTTTCACCAGACTTAAGATACCTCTGAGGCTTACATATGAAATTTAAAGTTGCTTTACCAGCTTCATTAAACAGATTTTCAACTGACAATGACTCTGAATAATAGGCCATTCTATAATGATCTGGATCATAAGTATCTTCAAGTCTAGCATAACCGGAAGCAGAGTGAAGCCACTCGGCAACCTGGTTAATAATTAGAGGAAAAGATGGCTCAACTTTTACACTAACATCACCACAATTACTAAAAATGTTATTCTCTCCCAAAAGCGTAGGAATATCCTGACTTGTGATTGCAAGCGTGATAGGTGTAGCAAGCGGATAGACAATCTGTGCATTAGTATTTGTTAATAATGCTTGTAAATCAGCAACACTTGTAACACTTGTATTATTAATGGAAAACACAAAACAAATTCTCTTTGTACTATTTATTTGGCAATAAGGACAACCTTGTCCCTGCTTTTTAAAAATATTAGATATAATATCAGTTTCCCAAGCGTTGGCATTAAGCGGATTAGCCATAGCCATATTAAAATATCGAAATGCCCCTGAAGTTACCATTGTAAAAGTTTCTGAACCATTAACAAGAATATATCTGTGCGTAACAACCAAATTGCCCTTATTGTCAAAATGACCGCCGTAAACTGTCTGACCGAAAGCAAAGGTGTAGATGTTGCCGTTATAAGCCTCGTAGTCGCCAACTGTTAAAACACCCTCAAAAATGCCACTGCTTTCATAGAATAGTCTTGTTATACCGCCACCAAATGAGGTTGAAATGTATTGTAAGGTTTTTCCTTCCAATGACGCTTTTGCAATAGTAACAACCTCGCTTGCTGTTGTAGCTGAAAAATACACTGTGTTTTGAGTTCCGTCAGTATAATGAAACGCTATATTACTATTTAGAGTTGTTCCTGTTTGGTATCTTGTCAAACGCAATATGAGTGTATAGCATGTATTTTCCTTAAACCTTATACCATTAGTAAAATTCTTATTGTTTGTAGCACCGCCTGCGTCAATAGTAACAAAATTGCCATTTACATCACTATCAAATTTCGAAGCATTTGGGTTATTGACGGCATTAACTATTGCGTTTCCCAAAGCAAGACCACCCAATAAGTTTTTACCGCACCTTGTAATAACCCCACTATCAAAGCCTGATATAGTGTATGGGTTTGTAGGCGACTTCTCGCCACTTCCGCTCTCAACGGCTACGATTTCGGATTTAAGTGACTTAATGGGCATACGGCTGCTACTCTTAAATCTAGCAACAGCCGCATTTACCACATCTATCGGTACACCATTTGTAGCAACACTAACTTCATAAGATCTTGGAACATTTTGAAATGTTTTAGTATCAACAACTAAATCACCATTCCTACCAGGAACATGAGTAACCTGGTACTCCTTTTCAGGAGAAACATAATCCGGAAATGTCTCAACCTCAACACCTAAGTCTTTGGATGATATGCCATTAAACTCAATTATGCCCATACAGAGTCCTCCCTTACCATCTGTTCCTGAAGAATCTTATTAATTTCATTAGCAATCTCTTTAGGATTCGATCCAGAGATGTTGAATGTATTATTGTTAACGACACTCTCATGATTTTCACCAAATCCGCTAAGAGCATCTCTGAGTTCGGCCAGCATCATCTGTGTGTTTGCCTGATTTGCTAATGCAGCATTCATCGACATGTCGGAAGAAGCAGCCATATTCATCGCTCTATCTCCAGATAACAAGTCATTAATTGTCTGTGCACCATCGGCAATATTAGACAAATCCAATACCGGTCTAATAGTAGGATCGGCATCCATTTCGTCGTTGATATAATCGGATATGTTAGAAAGAACACTGGACATACCGCGTATAGCATCATTACCCATGTCCTCTGTAGCATCGATTGCTGTCTGAGCATATTTGTCAATACCAACGGCAAGACCCTCGTCTACATATCGACCAATTTCCATGAATACTTTGGAAGGTGATGCTACTCCGAATATGTTCTTACATTTCTGAACGACATCATCACAGAACTCGCCAACGGCATAAATAGCATCATTTACTTTATCATAAATACCTTCTATAAATCCGTTAATGAGGTCTTTTGCGATGCTGTAGAGTTCACCAACACTTCCTGGAGTCTCGACACCGAAGAACTTGCAAACAGCATTAAGCACTCTCTTGGCAAAGTCTGTTACCATGATCTTTGCCTTTTCGATCATTCCATAGACGCCTGCATTAAATTTCTGAATAATAGTTTTACCTAAATTCAAAAATTCATTAGCGTTTTCAGGCTTATCAATACCGAAGAAATTGCAGATCGCTGTAAGTACCTTGTCGGCAAGTTCGGTGATCTTCTCTTTAGCTTTACCGATCATGTTTGAGATACCATCAATCATGTTCTGAATAATATCATGACCCATCTTACCGAGTTCTGACATATTTGTCGGTTTGTCTACACCAAAGAAATCACATATCTTAGTAAGAACCTTATCTGCTAATTCTGTAATCTTCTCTTTAGCTTTACCAATCATTTCACCGAGACCATTAATCATACCCTGAATCATATTATGTGCTAATTCAGAGAACTTTGTAGAGGGCGAGTGGATACCAAAGAATGTCTTGATAGCTTCCCATATGGAAACACAGAGATGATCGATTGCGTCTTTAAGTGCTTGAGCATGCTCGTCGAGACCATCAGCGAAACTTTCGATCATTGTAATAACGAAATTCCATACAGATTCCATCAATTCAGGCAAAGCGGCTGTCAAACCATCAAAAGTACCAGTAATAGTACCGATGAGAATTTCGACAAGCTTTGCTGTAATTGGAGCTATGTTTTCTGCTAACATGGTCAGTGTATCCATGATAAGCTGCAAAGCAGTGGCTGTTACATCATTAGTGATTGCCAACAAGCCTCTTAAAGCTTCTCGTGTGAAAGCAATTAGTGCATCTACCAACTCTGGTGTATGATCAACAATAAATTTTAAAACATTAGTAAGTAAGACACCTAAGAATTCCATAATTTTAGGAATTAACTTGATAAGTAAATCCAGCAAACTAACAATAAAATTGCCGATTGTATCCATCAGTTTAGGAAGTGTCTGATTGATAGAATCTAAAATTATTGATATCAAAGTAACAATACCCTCAAGGATAGTATCACTAGAATCAATAAATACTCGTATAAATGCTACTATTGCTTCACCTACTTTTGTAGCCATTGTCGGCACCATCAGGAAGAATGATGCCAAAGCATCTATCATTACTTCTACTGCGCCTGGTCCAGCGGCTACCAATTTCTCTACAGCGTCAGCAAATAGCCATAAACCAGTACCAGCCGCTAATGCTCCAACACCAATCAACGCTATTGCAGTACCTAATGCAAGTAATCCTATTGATAAATATTGAGCTGGTATGGCTGCAACTAGCACTAAAGCTAATGCTCCAGCGAGTAGAATCAAGGTCTCAACCATATGACCACCTTCAGCAACAGAAGCAACTATTGCTAAAGCTCCAGCAATGAGAATCAAACCAACTGAAGCCAGGGTTAAAGACGCAGCACCCTTGACAATATTGCCTTGAGCTTCTCCAAGAGCCATGAGGGCTATAGTCATTACTGCCAAAACACCAGACAAAGCTAATGCACCGGCTAATAGATTTTCAGGATCAATAGATCCAAGAATAGCTAACGCTACAGCTATTTCAACTAAAGCTATACCCATAAGAAGAGAAGCAGCAGCACCTTTTGCCAGGTTACCTTGTGCCTCGCCCAGAGCAGCTATGCATATAGTTAGCACAGCTAATACTGCCGATAAAGCAATAGCACCAGCTGCAATTCCTTCAACTGGCAAATTACCTACTATTGCTAATGCTATTGATATTTCGATAAGAACTACTCCCATCATCATAGCAGCGCCTGCAGCTTTAGTCATTTGACCTTCATCGAGACCATCTAACTTACCAAATGCAGCTACAATTATAGCAACCTCGCCTAAAAGTATTACTAACGCTGCCGCAGCTACTGTAACAGAATTGATGTCTTCTCTTGCTATTAGAATGATTGCTGCAGCGATCTCGGCAATGATAATCATCATATCGCCGAGAACTTTTCTGATAGTTTTGAACTTCTTACTATCAACAGTCATCTTATCAAACGATTCCATGATGACTTTCAGTTCGTACATTAATCCGGCAATAACAACGGTGGCTAATGCTAATTTGTCAGACCTAATCATTGCTATTAAAAATATTGCAGCTGCTAATTCAAGGATTGCTGTAGCAATTGTTTTAACAGTCTCGACCTGAACTTTTTTCTTAAGTCCGTCAAAGAAACCACCAATACTATTAAACATTCCTGTTAAAGCATCAACAATTTTGTCTTTATCTTTTACAACTTTATTAATAACGCCAAAAAATTTCAAGACAATAGCAGTAATAGCAGCTATAGCAGCGAGCGGAGTTCCTTTAGCAAGGGTATCTCCGAACTCTTCCATAGACGGAAACTCGAAATCTGTGTTTTGTTTAAAAGCATCGAAGAATTGATCTATATAAGGCTTTATTTTTTCCCATGCAGACTTAATTCCATCTGTTTTTTCAGTGACGGTATCAGCAAAACTTGTAAAATTTTCTTCTCCAGTTTCTGTATCTCCACCAGAACCAAAAATCTTTTGGAAATTATCGCGAATACCAGAGAAAAATTCTTTAATGCCCTCCCAAGCTTCTGAGGCTTTCGTTTTTACCGTATCAAAGAATTCTTCAAGCGACATTCCAAATAAAGCCTGTGTGACTTGTTCAGCATATTTCGGGATATTTTGAAAGAAAGTCTTTACAGCTTCCCAGGCATTTAATACTGCTGTTTTTATTTTTTCAAATAACTCATCTAATGACATTCCAAATAATGCCATAGATAATTCATTTAATTTTCCAGGTATCTTAGAAATAAACTCTACAACTTTGCCGACTATTTCTCTAAATACGTCTGTTGATTTTGCCCACTCGTCGAATCCGACTATAGCATCACCGATATTAGCGGTAACACCAAGAACTCCATCTCCAAGACCGTTAAAATTATCGGACAAACCAAATATTGGTTCGAGAATAGCAACTATAATATTCTTTAAAATATCTATTACTGCAAATACTCCCTTGAATGTCCTCTTAAGCTTATCTGCTGTTTCATCACTGATTCTTAGTTTGTCTGATAAATCACTAATTCGTTTTGTAATATCTTCAACCGTATCTAGTGATACTGGATCAAAAACTTCACTAAAAGCACTGCCAATTGATCGGAGTACAGTTATTATATTGTCAAATATGTTTTTTACTACATTGAATACATTACTAAATATTGTAGTAAATTTTTTAATATCTTCTTCCGAAAACCTTATACTCTTAGTAAAGTTTTCAAATTTTAATGTTAAATCATATAATTGTTCTGCGGTGGCAGGAGGAAAAACATTTTGAAAACCATCTTGAACAGCAAATATAATATCTCTTATATTACCCCAGATATTTTTTATTCCCTCAAATAAATGTTCTCTTCCTCCTAATTCACCCCATGCTTTTGCGACTAAACCAGCATTATAAACATTTTCAACAAACAAATCGTATAATTCATTTGTTACTGCTGTCCATAATTCTTTTGACTGAAGATAGTCGCCCATTATTGTGACGAACAAATTCATCCATGCAGAAGAAACTGCATCTTTCGTTGCAAGCATAGAATCTTCAAAAGTCTTTGATTCCTGTGAAGCCTTAAATGCTGCATAACCGAGATCATAATATTCATCAGATAATTTTGACAACCATCCAACGAGTAATGTGGCACTTACTCCAGCTTCATTAGCAACATCAGTAAAATTTACATACTGACTGCTCAATTGGGAAAAGGTCTGGGCTACCTCTCCTATACTCATACCAGTAAGTTTTGACACTTCAGCCATATCCAAATTACCAGCTTTGTAATTTGTTATATAGTGGCGAAGTTGATCAACGCTAAGACCGGTCTTCTCTGTATATTCACCAAGTAATTTCGCTTGATCCTTATACTGAGCAACATATTGCATCATGTCAGTAGCAGTCAAACCAGTTGCTTCTGTTGCATCATGCATTTTGTCTGCAAATGAACCATACTTATTTAACGTTTCAGTAAGCACATTATTATCGAACCACATACCGTAATCTTGATTTAAAGTATTACGGAAATTAGTTACAGTTACTTCGAGACCATCTGTTGTTCTGGCAACACCATCTTCTCCTCTCTCAAGAATTCCCATAGCAACAGCAGTATCAATAGCTGTTTGCTTAAATTCCTGAGTCGCCATGTTAGCATTCTCAATAGACATCCAGTCTCTCAACTGAACACCACCCATAGCCATAGACTGAGACAGGTTGTACATTGCTCTGGACGCTTCTTGTACGCCAGCGCCAGAAATACCAGCCCAGGTAGCAATACCCTGCATAGCTGTTGTAGCTTGCTCAAGATCAATACCAGCAGAAGTAAACTTACCAATATTGCCGGTCATATCGACGAAATCGTATGATGTTTCGTCAGTGAACCAATTCAATCTCTCTAACTGATCGGATACATAGTTCATTTGAGCACCAGTATCAGACCACTCCTGACGGGTTGCTGCCATGATTGTCTGAACAGACTTCGTCATATCTGTGTATTTACTGAAACCGGCAATAATCTGATCAAGTGAAAGAGACTTTACAAGACCAAATACTTGGTTTTCTAACTCTCTTACTTTTTCACCAACAAAAGAAAATCTATTTGCAAGTGACTGGAGATTATCACCTATCTTACCAAGATTTGAAGCGCTTGACGCTGATAAATTATCGAAACTCAGACTGCTCTTTAATTTATCCAGAGATGACATGCTCGTCGATATACCTTTTTCAAACTGAGCATTATCAAAGCGCATCTCTACAACTTTTTGATCAATTGTTGTACTCATTAGGTATTAACCTCCCTCCATAAATCGTCGGCCATATTTTGAAAGATTGGTTTTAATGCTGGGTTTATATAATCTATACCCTCAACATATCCACCATTACCTGTTCCATGCCCGTATTGTATTAATATTGCTACCGGTGTTCCACTAGTAGTAAGTTTTGAGTTCTTAAATTCAATAGTAGCTGAATCCTTTCCTCTAACTATCTCATAGTACCAACTAGAAGCCGTTTCTCCGGTATCTCTAGGAGTAGCAGACTTAAGGGCGGCAACTCCAGCTTGGCCATATTTATCCAAATTGCTTTTGTGAACTATGCCTTTACACTTTTCAAAAAAATTATTTAAGTTAGAGAAGTCACCCTTTTGTCTGAACGTTATCATTTAAAACCTCTTAGCCTTTAGAATGAAGTCTTTGTCTTCTTGCTGCATTAAGTGCTGCATTTCTACTCATCAATTGCCTTTGACTCATCTTTTTAGGCGGACGATTCTTTCTGTTACATACCTCAATCAATGTCAGCAATCTATTAAGGTGCCATTTTTGACATTCAAAAGGTATGTTAAGAGCTATCATCCAATAATAAATCAACTCGGATGTTATAGTTTCTCTGTTAGTTGATTTTTGAGCATTAGGATCATCATAGAATTTAGTGGCCGTATGAGGATCATCTATATAATCTTTTATATCCTTTATGTTTTCAGAACTTAATGCTAAATATACATTAGGATCAACATTTTGTGTTAATGTCATGCACTTTATATAGTCAAGAATCTCCTCGTTTGTTTTTTCATTCTTTTTTAAGAATGCTTTATGCCATTTCGATTCCCATTTTGAAAGAGAAACTAGAGAATGCTCTAAATGCAGAGTGGTAGCTTTAGTATTAATAAATACTTTATTTCTTTCATCCCAGAATTCACCACTAGGAACATCGATCTCTAGCATAATATTACTCCTTAGGAATTAGGATTTGCGTTCTGTACGGTCTGTTCTATTAATTCTGTTTTTACAGCTTTAGAATTCAATTCTTTTCTCTGATCGTCACTTAACGGAAGAACTCTGGAAATAAATTCCACAGCTGAATCTGTATTTGTACAAAGTTCCATAAATAAAACAGAGTATGCGGGACTGTGCTCAAATCTATTTGAGATTTCTTCTGATTTATCGAAGTATCTTCCATCCGGAGACTTTATGCCGTAACTCTTATGAATAAACTCTTTGAATGTCTTCATTATTACGGCACCATCCTTAGAATCTACAATCCTTTTGAGCATTTCACCATATCCACCGGCTTCTCCAACTTCTAATTCAACTACTTCGGACTGCTCAATATTAAAATAGAAATCTTCTTTTCTTTCCTGACCATTATAATCGGTATAAGTTATAGTCTTTTTATACATTTGGTAAATCTCCTTTCAAAAATAAAGGGGGCTCAATTAAGAACCCCCTCGTAAATTCGTCAACCGTTTCCAGGGCTAAAAATTGTAAGCAACTGAGCAATTGTAGGAATCGTCGGCGGAGCCTCTGTTGTTCCATAAAGCTTAGCTTCAAGAGCCTTCATCTTAGTATCATTATTAACCTTTGTGCTATCAATTGTGATACAAGCAGTAGGCTTATAACCAGTAACCTCAATAGGTGTTGTACTGATTTCCCATGAGAATGTGATAGCCTCAGGGGAATCATTGATTGTACCATAACCCTTTTCTGTAGGAGCTGCTGTACAACCATAAATAAGATGGATCTTGTAACCATGATCATTACCATCAGTATCATTACCAATCTTAGTTCTATAAGCAAGAGCAAATGTCTTTCTCTTCTGCTGGCCAATAGCTACACCTGTTGCAATCTCTGCTGAGCCATCACACTCTGCGAATTCATCAGGGTATGTGTAAGCCTCAACAGTAGCACCAAACTCTTCATTAGAAATGAGGTTAAGATACTTAATGTTATCAGCATAAAGAGGTGTAGGTTCTGCACCAGAAGGGCTCTCTGATACGTTTGTAAGACCATTCCAGGCAACACCGTTACCATACCAACTAGTTTCTGAATCGTATACGTAGAGAACGCCTCTGTCGACGCCTGTTTCATAAATGCGCTTTCCTGTGTCGTCCCAAGTTAAGGGAGTATATGAGGGAGTGGGATCTGGCATAATTTATTCCTCCTAATAGTATAAAGTATAATTATAGTGATTTAGATTATCTGCTGTATAGAATCTATTAAAACGACAAAAATCCAATTTTGCGAATTTAAATATCATCGGGTCATCTGGACTTTCGGTTATAAAAGTAATCTCATAAGCAACATCTTGTAGATAAGAAATATTATCAGCTCGTGTATTATCTATACTTGCCAGTTTATACACTATAGCCGGATAATTCATATGAATTGACGCCGGTGGTTGGAAGTATACATTTCTGCTACCAAGTAATTCCTCTAGGAAACTCTGTAACTCGAGTCTAGTTTTAGCCATTGTATACTCCTCCCAGCGACAAAATTAAACGAGGGTACGAAACTTGGACACTGGATATCTTAAGCTTTATACCCTCGTATACGACGTATCGTATAGCATAGAAATTTTTTACGGCAAATGGGTCGGCGACAATACTAATCTCATTCTCGAGTTTAACATTATCATTTAATTGCTCTGCACTCTGGAGTCTATCCAGGTTTCTGCTTATATCACCACAATATTCGTGTTCTTCAATAACGTCTTTCCAAACACCAGGGGTAATTTCTGTAGGAATAGCATATCCTACTGCACCAAACCATTTAGCCATTTTGAATTTCTCCTATATCAAGCGTCTGCTACAGCGGCAAGAGAAGCAATATCTGCGCTAGTAGCTGTTGTTCCATTAGGCGTAATATAGTAAACAGAACCTACAGAAGAAGACTCTGCATACTTAATCGGCTTAACAAACTCAGCATCACCAAGCTGAATGAGAGCACCCTTAATGAATGCCTCCTTGAGCTCACTAGTCGTGAACTGCTTTGTGCACTCAGCATCCTTGTAAGCCTTTGCCTGACCATTCTTCTTGTAGATGATTACTGCAACTACGTGAAGATCCTTTGCATCCTGCATAATCTTAGTCATTTTTGTATCCTCCAATTAAATTAGTTTCCAGCCTGAAGAACAATTGCTGAGTAAGGTCTTGTAAGAGCACCAGACATCTGTTCCTCCATGAGGTACTTCTGCTGGTTGTAGTCGATATCGAAATCATCGAAGAAAGACTTCTTACCAGCGTTCTTCTGACCAACATTGTAGTCCTTAAGATCTACGAGTACACCATAGAAACCCTCAGGGCAGATACCAGCAGGAACCTTAACGATTCTGTTGATACCCATAGCTGTAGCGAGCTCGTTGATTGTCTTGTAGAGTCTATGACCGAACTGGTCTTCCATGAGAAGCATCTTAGAAACCTGCTTCTGCTCAAAGAAACCTGTAATGTTACCAGATCCACGATAATCATCCTGAGCAAGAACTGCTGCTGTGATAATTGCGTGCTCTGTAGACTCACCCTGTTCAGGTGTAACATCATACTTGATTGTATAGAGATCCTCATCAGAAATTACAGGAATGATGCAAGATTCATCAACCTTATCATCATCACCAGCTGAACGACCATCACCAAAGATGAATGCTCTAGCCTTTTCCTCGTCGAACTTAACGTTCATCTCAGACTTAACCCACGGAATGATATCGAAGTCTGCGTCAATGATGTCCTGACGGTCAAACTTCTGCTTCTTGTAGATCATTGTAGGGGATACTGTTCTCTTAAGGAGCTTGAATACTTCTTCCTTCTTATACTTACCCTTGATATAACCCTTAGCTCTTGCCTCGTCTGCTGTGATGTCTGCAAACTGCATTCTTACCTTAGCGAAAGGTGTATGATGAACACCACCCATTACAACGGAAACCCAATCACTGGGCTCATTGTTGATCCACTGAGGTCTATCATAGATATCCTTCTCTTCAGTATTGATAAAATCAATATTCTCAATACCATACTCTGCAGCATGAGCAAGATATGCTTCTTTAAGTGAACCCATCTTTCTACCTTCACTCATGATGTTATTCATTGCATCATGAACAAGTACTTCGTCGTTCTGATTGTCGTTGTCAAACAAATTGTGCTTCACGTCTTCGTCTCCTTCATCTGTGTCTGATTTACCATTCTTCTTCTCTAATGCCAATCCAACAAGAGCGTAAGTAACCTTCTTCTGCTCTTCATTCATAGTATCGAGAACATCACCAATTGTCTTCTTTTCACCATCTGCCATGTCTTTCTTCTCCTTTTCATCTGGCTTATTGGATTCTTTTGGTTCTTCTTTTGGTGTTTCTTTCTTCTCATCATCTGAATGAGAGAGTTCAAGATTCTCACCTGTATAAATTACTGCTTCGCCATCAGTAGAGTCACTGTGTGAAACAACTTCGTCAATGAATGCACCAGGATTTGCTCCCGCATGCACCAAACTGACTTCTCTAATCATGCCATGCATAACATTAGATCCATTCTGTTTAAGCTGATTGGCATAAATAGACAGAGAAACAATGTCGCCATGCTGAACCAAAGCTTTAGCTATAGCACCGCTCTCTGTGTCATTGAAATTGCAATACGCATAAACACCTTCATCACGATTTTCAAGCAACGCGTGACCAAGAACATTGCTGGGATCATTATGCTGATGATTCCATACAAGCGGTACGGTCTTTCCATCGTCTTCAATGAAAGCGTCCTTCATGATTGTTCTACCATCAGAACACTTAAGATTATTCTTAGTAGCCCAACCGCAAAAGTCGTACTTCATTTACTTTGTTTCCTCCTCTTCATTGTTTTCTGTCTGTTCGGCCATATCTTCTACAGGGTTAGTAGCTTGATTGAGATTCTTATTTCGGAGTTCGTCCGCCGCAGGATCTTTAGACGGTTTCATTCCGATAGCTTGACGAATTTCATTCGAAGACATAATCTCGTTTCTTGTCATCTTATCCGCAATTTCAGCTAATTCCTTTACAGGAACCAACTTGAACGGATCTCTAAATGACATAACAGACTGACCTTCTGACCGAGCAGTTTTTGTTAAAAACTTTCGTTTTATCTCGTCAACAACAGCCGAGACGATAGGTTCGATTGTTCGGTTATAGTAGTTAAGCATTGTTTCTTCGTTAGCAGAACCATCAAGAATCTCCTGATTGATACCCAACTGGCTATAGAGCATACTCGTCAAATATTCAATCTGTTTCATCAAGTTGTTTTCTACTCCACGATTCAACTGGGTAATTCGCTCAGTACCATCGGTATAAGCAATACCATACTTTGAACCACTTAACTGATCTTCTATGTCTTTTCGCCTTGCTTCGGCTTGCTGTCTTCTTGCTTCCGATTTTATTACATACGGAAGTTGAATAATGAGATCCAATTTTCCAGAACCACTCTGTTCATCTATTGCATCCAAAATATTAAGTTTACGAATCAATCGCTGCATTATTGAATTCGGCTGATTAATGACAGCATATAACGGATTTTCAACAATAGCGGCTATTCTTTTAGGAATAATTTTCTGCTCATGTTTTCCATTTGCTTCGTTGTAAACGTCAATCTTTATATATTCTGGATACCACTCGACTATTTTAGCAACTCTCATCGTTAAAATATCTATTGTTGATGTTGTATGCGGATCAATTTTTGTATCTATTGGAACTATAGCTATACAGCCTTCATCCAATAATGACAAAAATATATCTTGTCTAAACGCTCTTCCATTTTGGTCTAGATTGGCTTCAACATTCAAACAATTATTTAGCCCCGAATCGCGGGTGTCTATATATCGACCTTCTTTGTCTAATTGAACATGTTTTATTTCTATTTGTGCAGCATCCATAGATATACGATTGTACACAGAAGTAATAATTGTTCTTTCTGTTCCCCGCGATAATTGAGTTCTGTCAGGCCTATAAGATGAACCCATTCCGTAGTAATAGGAGTTTTTTATTGTCTCTCGACCAGTGAATAAATTCCAAGCACTTTTTATCCTGGAAAACACTGTATCTTTTTCCATTTTGAAATATTCCTCCTATTTGATGTTTGGGTTTTATCCCTTATTATGACATATCGCCTCTTCTAGAAGCTTTACCCATACTTACAGCTCCTCTTATTGTTTGTGTTGCTCCTACTACTAGGCCAGCTGCTGATATTCCCGTACCTATAGCATGAACCCAGTCAGAACCAATATCGGCATATGATGTTGCGACATTAGCCAATTGTAATCCGGCAGATGCTGCACATAATGATATTCCAGCATTCCTTACTCTTCTTGCTTTTTGTCTAGACATTACTTTTTCAGAGCTTTCATTACCACTTCTATGCGAATGATCATTTACAACACCGTCTCCGTCGCCGTCACCAGAAATAAACTGACCAGTAGAAGATGAGTGGTTTTTGTTGAAATGAATTAAATAATTAGGATACTGTTTACTCATGTTTTGCCCCCTTATGTGTTGTATTTTAATACTTGATCTACCATATCTCTACCGACTAGTATAAATGGATTATAATTAGAATTAGCAATATTAGATCTTTCTCTAGAAAATAATTCATATATTTCATCTTGTTTTCTTGATTCAGTTAGGGTCTTATCGACTATCTGTTTAAATTTTTCATCAGTAGCATATGCTAATTGAGTATCAGTTTTATAGGCTCCAGGATCTTTACTCAAAAACTTATTCTTTTTTAAATACTTATATTGTTCATTTGCTGCTGCAACGGTTCTTTTAGTTTGTTCATCATATTGTTTTTTTAATGATATTAATTTGCCAAACTTTTTATTTCCTTTTTCAGTCAAAGAACCATCTGCATTCTGATATTTATTTGGTTTTACTCGATTCTTATGATCATTAATCACACCATCTCCATCGCCGTCACCAGAAATGAACTGTCCAGTAGATGATGAGTGGTTTTTATTGAAGTGAATTAAATAATCAGGATAAAACATTGTTACTTCGATCCTTTCCATGTTGAATAAGCTATTAGTCCCGTTCCAACAATACCAACTACTGTAGATGCTATCGGAAGTGCTGTTTCGACAAATTTCTTGCCTTTACTTTCCTGAGGTGTATTAAAATACCTGTTATACTCCTGTTCCATTCTTTCTCTATTGAGAACCTGTCGTAGTTCATCGTCTGACATTTTAGAAAGATCTAGTCTCGGATTCTTCTTATTAAAAGCTGGGGAATTACTGATATTTTTAGAAGCTTTTCCCAACCCCTCGCTTACTACTTTAGACGCCATACCAGCTCTCTTAGCCGAATCAGGAGAAAATGTGAACTGACCTGTTTTAGGATCATGATAAATATTTCCGCCAGTACCACCTTTTATTTTAGATACCTGAACAGCAATATGAGATAGGTACGGGCCATTATTTATTGCTTTGTATGTGCTCATTCGTTATTCCTCCTTTTTTGGATCGACCACCACATTAATTCGCCATACTAATTCGTCTAGAACTTTATTAAAAGCATCACTTAACGGACCAGTATTCGGTGGATCGAATAATTGCTTGGTTTTCTTAGAGACATATGATTTAACCATCTCTAATCTTGGATCATCTGGAATAAAATCGTCCCATTCAGCAGTGTTATCGCTGATAGAAAACCCAGATTCCGGTCCAACACCAAGCTGAGTAAGAATCGATAATGCAGTGTTAATATCCATAATAATGTCTGGATCGAAGTGTGTATAATCAGGCATAATTCCTAAATCTTTTTTTACACTATCTAATATACTAGCTTTGTTAACTGTCTGTTCATCAGCCATAACATTGCCTCCTTATTTTTAAACTGCGATAAAACTCCTAACACAATAACCAACTAATCCATCAACAGTTACTTTATAAAATTTATCGGTACTTCCTTCCACATCGATAATTACTGCATCGCCGTTCTGAAGAATATGAATGATGTCGGAATCTGAATCTGGTTCTGCTCTGAGATTTAGTGTTCCGCCAATAACTTTACCGATTAGCATCTTTTTGGATTTCTTAGGCTTAATTTCTTCAACAACAGGCTCCTCTACATCAGAAGCGACTGTATCAAGTTCAATTGTATCTTTCTTTTCTGTTTCCATTTTGAATTTTCCTCCAATTAGCATTTCCAGGGGCAAGTATCATTAGGTGTTCTTTCCACCGGTTCACTTATTAATAAGTCTTCGCTACCGTAGTGTATTGCTTCGTGAGTGTTATGCGTTGTACATATAAGATACTCTGGATCTAATATAAAATCGTTGCTAAGAACTATATCTTTTGGAAGTATCGGATTCATGTGATGTATTAGTATTCTATCAGATATTTCTCTACCAGATATTCCTAAATCACATCCACAATCTCTAACTATTACAAAATTTCTAACATCCTTCCATTCTTTTGATCGATAAAAAGCCTGATTTATATATCGTTCCCAACCAAAAGTTTCTTTTCCAACACAACCTTTTAACGATAAGTATTCAAATCGTTCTTTAAAAGTAGGCAGTTTAATAAGTTCGGAGTAAGTTCTAATCATCGTGAGTATCTCCTCCGTATCCGCCATAACTTCGCATAGCATCGATAGCATCTTTGTAAAGCTCTTCTGTACGCTCAGCAGATTTTAAGGATTCAGCTTTTGCTTTTAGCAATTCATTCTCTAATTTAAGCTGTTCTTTCTCATATTGTGCTGTAGTTGCACCGAGCTTCAAATAATGTGTTATAACTTGAGCCGAGGCGGTACCATCTCTTAATTGTTGTTCAGCCAAATCTACAGCTAAAGCAATCATTTGATTTTCTCTAGCTTCAGGAGTCAAAGCTGAACGCGTTTTCTTTGTAGATTCCGCAGAGCTCTGCTTCTTTATTCTCGGCATATTAAGAGCCGCCTCCTTTCTTTGTTTTTCATTTTGAGTGTTCCTTTTCGTAATTGCTCATAGTACTTAACAGAGCTCACGAGACAAATTAAACCCAAATATATCTGAAAGGAGATAATGAAAAGGAACACATCTTCTTTAACTGTTTCGTGAACCCTGCTAAGCACTATGAAAGTGAAGAAAAGACCCGGTAGTATCATAACTGACTTGCCGGGCCAATTCTATCACAAGAGGTAAAAATATGGAAGAAAAATTATCTACTTAAATTCTCAATTGTTTTACGATAATTCTCACGCTCTTCTTCTGTACGAGCATTCATCATCATAGCCTTGAGATTTGCGATCATTTCTTCGTTTCCATGTCCACTATATCCATCATCTCTGCTGGTATAACGGCCCATAGAATCGCGACCTCTACGGTAAGAATATCCATCATCTCTCGAGTTATACATAGCACGTGTATTAGCGTAGTCATCTTCATAACCACGAGAATACTCTCTGGCATATTCCCTAGACCAACCCTGTTCTTCAGCACTCTTCATAGCCTCAACGGTTTTAATATCTTTAACAATGTCTACCATCTTATAGATGTTATCAAGATCAGTCGGTGTGAGTTCTGGTTTCTTGTAGAGCTGATCGAGCTCATCTTCCATCTTGTCACAGAGTTTATACAGAATGTTCATTTTGAATTCCTCCTTCCCTTAAGCTATTCTCTTAATAGAGAGGCTTCCATCTATCACGTTGATAGTAGGAGTGGGAACTGTTGTACCATCTGTAACACCGCTCACATATTCTACGGATGCTGTAAAGCAGCAACAACTAGGAACATCCACAGTTGCTCTACTTGTTACATTTCCATATTCATCGACAGCTGCCGGGGTGTAGATAGCTCTACTTCCCTGTTCAGCTTCGCCCTGAATAACAATAGCTGTAGCAATAGGTGTTACTGTACCACCAGTAGGAATTGCAATATTTCCTGTAAACTCGATTTCATATCGAGCAAAACAACCGTTCCTACTTCCACGCAGAGTAAAAATACCTGATCCTGAGGAATGAATTACATTGCCATTAGGACAGCGTATAGAATCAAGAAACGGAATAGGTGAATTAAGTGGAACTACCTCAACCGAATCTCTTGTTAAATATTCTGCCATGAAGATCACCTCACTTATGCAGCGCAACCACAACCGTTGTTGCAAGTAAAGATAGGTGTTCTACCATAAACCGGAGTAGAAGGAACCGGGCAATTAGAAAGTCTGTTATAAAGAGCATCAACTTCATCGCTGAAACCCTTCTGAAGAGTTGCCATACTCTGAGCAGAAGCAAGCTGTCTCTCGAGATCTGCAATCTTCTCATTCTTAGCGTCGATCTTATCCTGGCAAAGCTGATCTTTAATAGACTGAACTCCACCATTAATAGCACCAAGAATTGCCTGTGTGTTCTGAGAATCTGCCGTTCTTGTAGCACATGCTTCACGAGCAATATCAGATCCCAAATTAGCTGTAGCTAAACGATTTTCGCAGCAGCAATTAGCAAGCTGAGATGAAACACCATTGAGTGCTGCAGTGATTGCTGTTGTATCAGCAAATCTCTGGTTCATAGCGTCAATAGTTCTGTTACATCCAGCAACTTCAGCATTAGCAAAACCTGTGGTGATAGCGGTCTGGATACCAGAAAGCTGTCCTGCAATACCTGCATTATCAAAGCCTCTGTTAACATCATTCTGCGTCTGTGTGTTCCAGAGATAAGGCATTACACCGTCTCCACCGAAACCGCCGCCAAATCCGCCGTTGTTCCATCCACCAGCGAACAAGAGGAGCAGAAGAATCCACCAGCCGTCGCCCCAGCCATTACCGAAGCCACAACCACCGCCGTTGCCACCGTACATCGGAGCTACAGGCATAACCATGTTGTCTGTTCCATTAGAAATCATATGATTTCCTCCTTCATAAAATTTATATTCTATCGTTGCAACTTAATAGAACACAAAATCATTTTGATGCTTATTCAAAAGCATCTCTATTTAATTTATAAGCAACATAAGCATCCATCATTGCCGCCACAGCATCTATCTTCTGCTCATATCGCTTCTTAAAAAGTTTACGATTTCCGTTTGTATCTTCGAGTGTGATACAATTTCCCATAGCAAAAGTCATAAGTTGTTCGTCAAACAAAAGCCTTCTATCTTCTGCTAGGTCTTTTAGTTCTCCTAACGGAACTGACTCTGTTTTAACACCCTGGATAACTTTTTCTATACCAAATGGCCCGTTTTCCGCAGACCATCTAGCAATAAAGTCTTTTGCATTATAAGGGTCGTAGCCGAGACACCTTACATCGTATCCACGATCGATTATATGCTGATCCAAATCCTCATAGACCTGCATAATATCCAAAACCGTTCCCTCGAGAACCATTAGGCTTCCTTCAGCCATAAATTCGTCATATTTTTGTCTCATTGCTGCCGGCAACTTTGACAAAGTACGAGATGTTATATAATTTCTTGTTTTTACACCAAAACAATCGTTTGACAAAGGAAAGAGAAACGTAAAGGCACAGAAGTCGTCTCCCTGTGAAAGATCTGCTCCTAGAGCACAAGGCATCTGCCAGAAATCTCTCTTTCTATGAGGAAGCGTTTCTTCATATGTGAAATAATAAGTATAACCCTCCATCGGAATTCCGAATCTTTTAGCCAATATATCGTTTCTTACTGCCGGAACATTCTCAGCTCTTTCAACATCTAGTTGATATGTTTCGTAACTTACTGTTTTTCCGAGATTAGGATTAGCCTTAAGCCACATTTCAGGATTATTTACTTCTTCTATATCGTCAAGATTGTACCACCAAATGGAAACGTGAGGATTTATATATTCACCTTTTAATATATCCTCTAATTCCATTTTGATTGTATCACCTGCTCCATTTCGAACTGTTCCTTCAGAAGATGTAGCTATAATTAAATAGTCATCTATCTTAGAAGCACCCTGTTCGACGGCACCTATTACATCTTCTCTAATATCGCCAGAGAGCCACTCATCAATAGTAGAAATCTTGTTTCGCAAACCCTGTAATTTGTTGATCGTCATCGGTCGTATTTCCAAAAGAGATCCTGTAAGGAAGTTTTCGATTCCTTTTTTAGTTGATGCCAATTTTGTTCGGTTTGCTTTTGACCCCGTTGTGTTTTGCAGAGAACCTTCTGTTAGGAATTTAAAAAGAGGACCTCTTGCTCTCGTTATGGCAGTACGAATAGGGGATAAAATTTCCTCTGCTTGTTTCATTGTCGGGGCTGTGGTTATTTGATGTGTAGTCGAAGTGTCAACGTTTAGGAAGTAATCTTGTATACAAGATCCGTACATTGATTTCGCGGCACCTCTGGCAACTATAAGATACTGTTTGTTAACCAAACGTTTCTTAATACTTTTACGAACATAATGTCCGCCGTGACCTTCTGAATTTGGTTCGTATACACTTCGTTCCTCAAAGTAATACCAACCAAATACTTGTTCTGCCCACAATTTAAATGTGTCAAGAAGTTCCAGGTCACTACCATCTGTAGTAGTTAATTCATTGTTACAAAATTTGATAAAACCCTCAACGGCTAAATCATCATACCATATTCCGGGGTTTCTTATCAAATCGTCAATTCTATTCATTTCCATAGAAATGTGTCGATTAACCGGAATTTCCCCTCGAATAACGGCATCTCTGAATTCACCGTAGTATTTGGGAACTGCGGTATTTGATAAAGCCATTTTGAATTATCTCCTTATCTTAACAATTGTTGAATTTGTGGATTATTTCTCATTTGCATAACCCGATTGACTTGATCCTGAGATACTTGCTGAGTATTAAGTAAATACTGAAGTATCTCGTTAGGATCAGTAATGTTCGGAGGTATATTATATCTTTGGGATAATATGCTCATCGGGTTTTGTCTAAACTGTGCTATCATAGACAGCATAGAATTCTGTGGTTGAGATTGCTGATATATAGGACTAGGCATAATTACTCTTCCTTACGCTCAGTTCTCTTAAAATTATTCGGTCTATTCTGTCTAGTAGATTCTTTAATAGCCGCCATAATTTCTTCCTTAAAACTAGCAAATTCGTCTTTTGTAAGATAATTGTCGCTAGTTGCCGCTGGAATCGGAGATGCCTGAACCCTTTCTTTATAATCCAGAATCTTTATCGGAAGTGGTCTTCCAAACTGGTCTGTAGTCTTAGTATAGATAACCGGGTCTTCCGTGTCTATAAGTATTGCTAACTGACCAGGTGCTACTGGATAAGATTTAGCTGCTGCTTCTCCCTGAACGTATGCTGCCGTAAGATTACCCTGCATCTGAGGTGCCGGATAAGACGGCTGATTGTACATATTGCCGTAAGCCATTTATCAACTCTCCTTCATAAAGTAATAAATAGGTATTTTATTTCCGCTGTCCCATGAGTCGTAATAATGTCCATTAACGCATGTTACAACGTGTGTGCCTGTTGCAAGAACAAATAATCCATATGGGTGATCTTTACAAAAATCCTCGATTGTATAACAATCAGGACATTCGTTTGGAATGATGTATCGCTTAAAACCTTTTCGTCTAAGGAGTGCACCCCAGGTCTCATTTGCTGAGGGCATGTCCTTCATTTGAAAACCCTGTGCAGATACATCAGCATATGCTTTATCCCAATCTGTATTTAATGCAAGCGTTAATGCTCGAACAACACAGTCGCCAACTAAATTGTTCGCTGGATTGGGATTATAGTATATCCAACTCACTCAAGATAATCCATAGATACCCAAAGATTATCTCCAATTTTGCCCCAGCCATCTTGCTCTTCTAGGACAATTACTTTTGCTCCATTATAGAGATTTCCCATTTCCTTTGAACTAGAATTTGGTTCATTTCTAATGTTCAAGAAAGAATTTACACTAACTGTGTATGTTTTTCCATTTTTAATAGGATCAGGTTTTGTAACCGGTTCAGGTGTGGGTTCAACTACTGGCTCAGAAGAATGACTATTTCCGGAAGGATATTCTTTACCATCATATCTTGGCCTACCAAAACCTGCTACATAGCCACCGATAGGATACTGTGAGAAGTTATAGTACTTCTTAGCAACCTTACCACCATTTGTGTTTCCTTCTACTGTCCAGAAACCGTTATCGTCCCAATCTACACACCAACCAGTGTGAGAATATCCGTTATCATTCTGGAAGCAAACCTGATCTCCAACAGAAAGATCTTGATAACTTTCATACCAAGCATCATGATCCTTGTAATACTGTACAACATATTTAACAACAGCGGCACAGTCATTAGAATCTGGCTGATATAAGAAATAATGAGCATCCCAAACATCTGGATCAAACTCACCACTATCATTTCTAATTGCCTGATATGCACACCAAGAAGTAAATACTGAACAATAATCCAAATACTGCTTCTTACCGCAACCAGTAAAGAAATCTACCTGGTCGAGATCATATGCATATTTATTCCATTTGCCTTCTGCCTGATAGCCAACTTCGGCTTCAGCAATTCGAACCAAATCTCTTGAATATAAGCAGCCCATTACTTTTCACCTCCGCTAGCTAACGATTTCTGATAAGCATTATCTGAAACCTTTATGATAACACCAGCTAAAGTGGCAAGACCACCAAACACTGCTGTAACAATAGCTTCTGGACTTCCATTATTAACTGCATTTATAATACCAATAATAAAAGTTGCAACTGGAGCACCCAAAAACATGATCCACTTTAAAACGTCATAAACTTTATCTGGTAATTTCATTTGATAATCTCCTTTACTTATTAATCAAATATTTTTCGAGATCCTCTTCAGCTTTCTTGAGAGCATCTGTATCGTTTCCATTTAGTGAATGCTTCAAGAGAGCCAAAAGAGCTGTCTGAATAATCTTGTTACCTTCTTCAATTCCATCAAACTTGTCATCTTTATCTCTATTTGCTTTTTCGAGCTCAGATATTCGGTTCTCAAGTAATCTTATCTTTTCATCTCTGAGTTTATCAGGCTCACGAAGTTTAGAAATAAGATTAATAATAATTGCTATGGCCGATGATATAGTAATCATTGCTGCTGCAAAAGCTACAATCTGTCCAGGTGTAAATTGTATCACTGTTTCCATAATACTTTACCAACCATTCTTTTAGTTTTAATAATACATTTCATACTCTATCATCTCCTTTTCTCAGTGTTTTTATATAGTTTTACCCCGGAATTTACCATTGGCTTTTCACTAATTTTACCCCCGGGGAATTTTCAAAGACCGCCGCGATGACATAGGGGGTGTTTATTTTGAGGATCCCTCCCCAGTGTCTAAAGATAGACATTTCAGGGGTTCTGGAAAGTAATTTTTTAAAAATAGAATAAAATTTGTTTGAAAATTAGTAAAAAAACATAAAATAAAATTAATTATTTAAACATTTTTTAAAAATAAACTAAATAATTAAATAAAAAATATAAAATAATTTAAAAAACAAAGATAAAAATTTAATACTATAAAAATTTTTAAATGCAGTTAAAATAAATTTTTATTTTTTTTTTTTTATATTT
>Ga0247609_10000447_pt1 | contig 57584 bp, 50 predicted proteins | sample 172DNAGHGlowgp2_FD_193487 | JGI IMG/M metagenome (GOLD analysis project Ga0247609, IMG submission 193487) | Sheep rumen microbial communities from Palmerston North, Manawatu-Wanganui, New Zealand - 1728 DNA GHGlow gp2 | ecosystem: Host-associated > Mammals > Digestive system > Stomach > Rumen ... | reverse complement strand
TGTCTCAAACATGGACAATATCACGACTGGTTTCTCACATGACGGCCAAGACTGGTCTACGTTGTAATCTACACAACGGTACGTGTTGTCAACTGGACTGAAAATGATGAATTTCAACGTTTCGTCTTTTTGGTTCTTGTTCCAGTAAAGCTTGTCGAAAATGTACTTTCTTACTGAAAAACAATTGTCGTTTCCGCTTGTGATAAAAGGAATTTCTATGGTTTTGGTTTTTGCAGCTGCATCTTCAAAGCCTTTTGGATCAACCATGAAGGAATTGCTGTTCACCGAAAGAGCGTCAGTTAAAAACTTCTGCATCATGTGGTAGCCGTTCTTAAGCTTTGGATCGACGGCTTTTCCATAGTTAGAAAAAACTATTCTGGAGCAAAGCAGATACCAGGCTGAACTTATCAGCGAAATCTGATACGTGATGTTCTGCTTCTTGCGATCTAATATGCGGATGTTCTGAACGATGAACGTGTGCATGAAGTCAGCTTTGCCTGTTGGAACGAAAACCTCAAGACTTGGTTTTACTGAAGTTCCTCCAACATCAGAAACTTTTTCCATTTGTCGAATGCCGATTTCAACATGGTTGTCTTGGCGGTTGATGAATCTGGAAATAGAACCATCTATGTCGTTGTATACGATGTTTCCGTAAAGACAAAGTGAATTGATTTCGTTCGTGTACTCAAAAAGTTCTAGATGCTTGTTGTCCAGATTTTGTGCTCCAATGCTAACGTCTGGATTAGAAATCATTGCTACGAAGTAATACCACTTGCCACCATATTGGAACAAAGTCGGATCTTCGACGTTTATTCCTTTAGACACTCCACTTGGCAAACTGATTCCCATAGCTTATCTGTTGAAACTGTCTATTACTGTAGTTATGTCGCTTCTGTCTAAGTACTTGACAGAAGATCCAGCTGGAACTATGTCGAACGATATGTCTGGAGTGATTCCGTTCAATTTCATCAAAACCCAAGCAAGACGGACTGTTCCGTAAAGATCGTAAGAAATGGTAGGCCAATGCATGTCGTGCTTGCAGACGTATGTTTTCAATCTAGAAGAAGGAACGTTTAGATACACTGTTGAGTTTAGATTGTATCTGTAATAAGCGTTTTCGTCTTGATATATACTGAAGAAATTTTCTAGATCAGTGAACTTAACAGCATCGTCGCTATAAGTATCTTTGTTGTTTCTCATGATTTCAGCTAAAGTGAAATCTTCTTGGAAAGGAGTTGACGTTCTGCTATTACTGCTCATTGCTGATTAACCTCCAGCTTTTATTGCGGCTTCAAGCTGTTGAACTAGTTTCTCGAAAACGCCAAGCTCGTCAACAGTACCAGCTGCGTAATTTTCGATTGGGTCGAGATTTCCTGCGCGGAAACCATAGAGATAGTTGTTGAAGTTATCAGGAAGAAGCGAATTGAAAGTGAGAGTGAGAGAATAAACGTCTGGAATCTTGATGAGCTTCTTAATGTCCTGCGATGTGACTGTTGCTGACTCTAAATAAGCTTCATGTTCAGTTTTTGCTTTTTCAGTTGCTCCTAAAGCTGCGTCTAATGGTTCTCTAGCTTTAGCAAATGCTAATTCAGCTCCACTTTGTCGATTTTCAGCATTTGTTAATGCGTTTTCTGCTGATTGACCTGTTCCATTGTAATCATTCAATTTGTCTTGAGCGTCTGCTTTATCTTGTAAAGCGTCTTCTTTTGCAGTTTGCGCTTTTGCTTTTTCCTCTTGAGAATAAGGGCCGTTTATGATTTTATCAGCTTCAGTTATTTTTACATCTGCAGCTTTTACTTCAGAATCATATTTGTTAATGTAGCTTTTTATATTCTCCGTTTCTTTTACTCTTTCTGTATAAACTTTAGAAGCTCGGATATAAGCTTCTTTTTGTCCAGGAAAAACAACACCTGCTTTATTTTCTGGTAGAATTTTTCCAAACGAACTTTCTTGTGGAGAATGATATATTTGCTGTGTTCTTTCTTGAGTCAATTGTGTCTGTTGTTTTGGGGATTCGATAAATACAGACGAAGAACAATTAACCCCATTTAATTTCGTCGCAGCTTCAAATTCTGCCTGCATTTGTGCTTGCTGCATTTTCCACATATCATATCCTTCGTCTCGTCTAGACATAGAAGTTACTTCTGATGAATTTGAGTCACTTTCTGTTGAATTGTAAACGTAATTGTTAATGATTGAATCTGCTCTTGCTTGTTGCATTTGTTCTGCTATTTCCTTCAAGCTTCCATTTTTCAATTCTCCGGCAAACGTCTTTTTTGGATTGGCACATTTTGCAATAGCTTCGCAGACAGCATCAGAAGGAGTTCTGAAAGCGCCTTTTCCCTTGCATGAAAACTGAGCAGCACACATGAAATAACGGTTAGCTCCAGGAAGCTTCACGTCATACAACGAAGCTCCAGCCTGGACGAAACCATATTGCAGCCAACGGTTGTTTCCAAATAGAGTGTGACACATCAAAAAGTTGTTCTTAGCAGCTTCGTTTGTGTCGTTTATCAGATCAATGTTTATCGTGAAAGTTTCGCCCTTTGTTTCTCCCGTTGGCTGGAAACTTGGCATCATGTTGACCTTTATCGTGTTTCCAAGCAGCATTTTCGCAATAGCTGTATTTCCAACTTTCTCTGGAACAGCGTCTAACACTCCGAAGTCTGATTGCGTAGAAGTCCATCCGTAAGTTCCGTCTGACTTCATGATTTCGTTTTGCATCGAAAACGGAAGTTCGTAAACGTTGTTCGTGTGAGTGGTCGTAAGACGGTAATACATGATGAACGGCAAGAACAACACAGCAAATCCGTTGTCAGCTCCGATGTTGTATCCTTTGTCTTGGTAGAAATGCGCTAGACCTCCAACCACTTTAGCTAACAATGGAGCATCACCAGACGTAAGATCTTTCATCGTTTTACCAATGTTTTCCATTATCTTTCCAATTTCGTCTTTCATGCTTTTGAAATCGAAAGACTTTCCGTCTAGGTTGCTTAAAGCTGCATCAAACCCCTTCTTGAAGTAGCTGAACCACTTGAAGGTCTGAGTCAACTTTGCGTCTGGAACGTATTCTCTGATTTGAATAGCTGGAATTTCGTCGAGAAACGTAGCAAGATCTACTTTCTTTTTTCCGTCTGGGCCGTGAGTGTATTGAATGCTTGAATCGTTTTGAATCAGATTTTTTAACCATCTAGAAAAAGGATGTATTTGAGCGCATGGCTTTGGGTAGCCTTTTTCTGCAACGTCTTTGAAGGAGAACACTTGTGCGTTGTCAGTTGGCCCTTCAATCGTAAAGGGCATGTATTGTTGACGGATGTTTCCTGGAATAGAAAGAAAATCTGGCATGATAAAAGACGCAAATACGTTTTGCGTATTTACGTTTAGGGCGTTGAACAAGTCAACGCCCATTAATTGTTCTGATCCTATTTAGAAAAAGAAGTTTAACCCTTTTCAGACAAAGTCATCATGTTGAGAATGTCTCGTATTGCCACTAACGACTTCATCAACTTGTCGCTTTGTTTGTTCTTAGCTTCTTCTTTCTTTTGGAATTCTATACTCTTAATCAATGCCTGCAATTCAATTACAGTCATGTGGTCGAACATAGTAAACGGATCGATTTGGTAGAAACGGAAGAACATCACTTCAATCTGTATTATGCCATTATACAGCTTCTTGAAGAACTCCCGTAGCATCATAAAAAATCAGATACGCTTCCCAAACCAATTGGAGCTTCAGCGCCACATTGAGCGCACTTTTCGTACTTGAAAACTCCATTGATCTTTTCTAGAAAGTTCTTAGCGATATAACGCAATACGCCAGTATCTTCTGAGAAAATGATGTTCTGTGGAAACATTTCTATCAACTTCTCGATGTCTGAATAAGTGAACAACGAAAGATCAGCTACTTCTTTTGTCTGCGCTTTCTTGTCTATTAGTTCTATCTGTTTGATATATAGGTTGATGTATTCTGTTCCTTCAAGACTATCTAAAACGTCTTTTTCCTTAGCTGAAGCTCCCTTGTACTTTTTGACATAGGACTTGAAGAACTGAGAAACACTTTTAACTGTTGGATAATTCAGAACGAAATTGTAAACGTATTGATTGTCTTCTATTGTATAAGTATGATCTTCAAGATCGAATTCATTGAATCGTTCGATGATCTTCGAGAAATCGAATGGATAACTGTTTTCACAGCCGCACTCTTTGCACTTGTAGACGATTTCGTCCTTGAAATAGTTGTTTTGGTAGATTTCCATCAAAATTCTAATACGGTCGAATTCTGTAAGCGAATAAACGTCAAAACCATGCTCAGACACGTATTTTTGAACGAAATCGTTTGTGAACTTGACAGCAAAAGTAGCAGCTTGCGGAGTTCCAAGCTCGATTCCTTCTGCTTCCATAGCTTTCGGAAGTTCTACACGAGCAGCTTCTCTCGCTGCTTCTCTGATTTGAACTTGGTCGTTTTCTAGACAAAGTCTGTTTATCAAAGCGCACTGAGCATCATAAATGATGTCCTTGCGGTTTTCGTTTTCAATCATCGTCTTAGAAAGCGTCTTTTGTTCTGTTACTGAGACTTCCCGAAAATTTACTTCGCGTTTTAGCGAATTGACATAAACTGCGTTGACTTTCGTAGAAAACTTGTTCTTGAAAGCGTTTAGAATAGAATTTGGATTTTGTATTGTATCTGCCATAAGTTGTAAATAGTGACCATACTAATTACATATAATATACTGAAAAATGGCAGAAGGAATAAAAATCTCTCAATTGACGAATGTTGCTGCAAAAAACGGCGATTATACAGTAGTTGTCCAAGACGGAATAACTAGACGTGCTTACATTTCTTCTATCATTGATTTGGCTAACGGAGTTACAGTAGACCTTTCTAAAGCCGAAAGAAACATCAACACGTTAAGCGGAAACATCAAGACTCTGTCTGGAAACATCAGCGATCTTTCTGTTAATGTCAAAAGCATATCAAGCACTATCATTCCATCGTTAAGCAACGATTTAGTAAACAGAATAGATAGTGTAGATGGCAAAACAACAACCGTCAATAGAAAGATAGACGATCTTTCGACTTCACTTTCGTCTTTGTCGTCCTTGACAAAAGATCCAAACATGCTTACTTCGCTTGAATCGATAGTTGCATTGTTAAGCGGAGAAGACGGAAGCATAGCTCTTTCAGGAATCACTAAAACAATAGACAGCATTTCTAGTGAAGTATCAGAAGTACAGAACGTTTTAGACAAAAACATCACTCCAAAACTCGATGAAGCTTACAGCGCTTTAGCTAATTTAGCTGAAGATTCAGTTTACGTTGGACAGTATGGAGAAAATTCGTTCGTCTTGTTGTCTAACGGATATAACGACACTTATGATTTCTATTACGACACAAACAGACCAGCAAACATCAACACGATAGTTTCTGGATACGCTTTACACAAAGCTGAATTGTCTGGCATTGACACAACTACAGAAGACATTAAAAACGTAATAGCTTACGAACTCAGCATTCCATCGATAAATGATCTGGAATACAATTACGACTCAAAAGAAAACATTTTCGGATTGTCAAATCTATCATTGATTTCTGGCGAAGGCGTTAGCGCTAACGTTGGCACTGGTTTGTCTAGTATCTCAGTTTATTTCAAGACCGATTTAATTAACAACAACGATATAACGACTGTAAGCGTAAGCATTTCTTCTGTAACAGCTATGTCTTGCGTTCCTGGAACAAAAGATTTTTCACTTGACATGATTCCAATAAGATCTGGAATGTTCAAAAACGATGGTGAAAACTACATAGTGTTTAGTGGCAAACTTTCTGGAACAACTGATTTCGCTTTGTATTACATAAAGGACGCCACTGTGCTGGATGGAATTCCTTGCAAGGTAAATGTCATTGTTGATGGACGAAAAATTGCTTCTAGAAAAAACGTTGTTGACACAACCGGAGAAGAAACTGATCTTGATCTTGTAATGCAACAAAGACTCAAAGGTGGAACGACCATACAATTAGCTTTAGCAGATCCAGAAGGAAACTACAAGCTTTCAAACGGTGTTTTGATAGAAGACAACTTGATAGGAGCTATTTTAGCTAAACGCATTCCTTCTGAAAACGAACCTTTGAAAATAAGCTATTTGACAGCATTTACTCCAAGATCTATTGTCGGCGGTCCTGAAACATTTGGCCCATCTCAATTTTTGTTCAGCACGATTAATGGATGCACTGGAGATGTTTACGATTTGAGCGTTCAATACTCACTTGGGGACATTTCAAAACAAGCAATCTATTCTGGAGAATCTGAGATAACGGTAGACAACACTAATTTCGGCAGTCTATATACGTATACAATGCCAACTGATTATGATAAAGGCAACTATCTGTCAGCTGGATGTGAATTGACTGTCAACTTGACTAAAAAAGACGATCCTTCAGTAGTAGTTTCCAAATCGTTCGTCATAACTAGTTACGTGAACGAAGCTGATTAAAGGCCAATCATCGAAGCAGCCTTGTTGACAATGCTCTTGCCAGTGTTCAAGAACGTGTCCTTGATGCTTTCGCTGTTCTTTCCTACTGAGGCTATATACATGAAATCGAAAACGAAGGTAACTCCTCTAGCCATTGTCGTGTCCAATGCATTGGTTGGATTCAACGATTCGATTTTTGTTGGTCTGCTTCCCAAAAAGACGTAACTTATGTCGTTGTGCTCAGTCATGTCTATTGTGATAGTAGCTGTGGTGTAAGGTTGAGTTGGATAGCTCCAATACGGATAAGAAATTTCTCTCATCCATGGATAAAAGACTCTGTCTAAAAGCGAAACTCTAGTGTTCAACACTTTCAAGGTAAACTCTTTCGTGTCAGTTTCTACAGCCATTTTGTGTGTTTGAACTGAACCAATCGCAGTTTCAGCTACAGCGTCGTTTGGAACTGAGATAGAAGGCAAGGTGGCTTCCTGGACGAAGTACTTTAGATCCATAATGTTTCCAGAACCATCTCCGAAAAGCGAGGCTGCAGCTATTTCTGGAATTCCAGTATAACCGTCTTTTTTCATGTCGCCTTTTGCTGCGTTGACTGCTTTTCCAAAAAGTCCTCCAGAAACGTTGTTCAGCATAGAATTTATTCCAGACTGAAGAGGAGATCCAGAACCGTTGCTCATGTTTCCGTTTCCAACGTCGAAAGCTATTGTTACTCCGAAAGTTTTCAGAGGATCGATTGTGTAAAGGAACTTTCCGTCAGCGCTGTTGAACTTGTTCAGAAATGCTTCAAGCGACATTTTCTATCTCATCCTTTCTCTCATTTAAGCAGTGATTTCAAAGCTCCAGCGAATCCAGAAACTTTCTGCAGATTTCCAAGCGTTGCCGTGAACGATATTACAGACATGTTCAACGAAAAAGTAGAAATGTTAGGATCGTTAGCCACAAACGTCAGTCCAGAAACTGACTTCATGCGAACTCCGTTCAGAACGATTGTCATTCCTTTGTGTTCACCTCCATCACCAAGTTGTCTTACAGTCATCGTGTAGCCGGAATTCACAACTGATTCGCCAGAGTCTTGGTTCATCAACCAATTCATTATCGTCGAATATATCACGCCCTTGGCGTCGTTCAAAAGCGTAAGTTGCATGTCATGACCATATTCGATGTTGATTGGAATTTCTACGCCCTTTCCTTCGAAGTAGACGTTTCCGAAATTTTGACGGACGTCTGGGAGTGATATGTCTGTAACGAAAAACGTGATGTCTTCTATTCCAGAAAAATTGACCTCGTATTTAGCTCTAAGCGAAACTCCGTACTTGTTGATCTTGTTGATGAAGTCAAGAAGCGTCTTTTCGCCGGAACTGTTAGCTTGTCCGGTCTGAACTTGGGTAATTGCTCCGAGCGCGTTGCCTATCGATATAGCCATAGTTGACTATATTTACAATGATTAAGAAAAGAAATATGCTGCTAAAATAAAGGCGCAGACGAACTGCGCCGAGAGCTAAAGGAAAACGAAACGCTCTCTATTTGTTAGATAAGTGATTTGAAAAAGTCGTGAACCGCATTGGAGATGTACTCTTCTTTCAGCGACTTCCTGCGAGGCAACTTTTTGAGCTTAGATTCCAGAGCGTTGTACTGCTTTTCTAGAATCTCGCCGTGAGTATTGACAATAAACTCCTTACTTTCAAGAATGCCGTTCACGAAGCGGTTAGCATTAGACTGCGACATGATACCAATACTTGGGGCTAATACAGTATCAATAGTAATTAAGCTGTAATCTCTAACCCATCCATCTTCAGAAACTTCTCCTACTCCTCGGCTACTGAATCCACATTGTGTTCCATAGTTAAGAAGCCCAGCAAGAAGATCTCCTTTTGGAGTTCCTTTGATGCCAAACTTTTCATCTGAAGCAAGAACTACAGCTTCGCCAATGAAGTCATTTCCTTCTTGTTCAAGCTTCAAAATGCGAGCGCAAACTCTATCTGGAGAAATTTCTACCGTATCAGGATGTTCTAATTCTGACAACGCGGTGCCTTTGTCAATCTTGTCTTTTGTAAACTTTTCTACTTCACGTTCAAGTTCATCAAGATGATATTTGCGGGAGTTAGCATTCTGCGTCTCTGCTTGCATAAAAACACCACGAAGCTTGATTGTCTGCGGCTTCGATGGATCATACGCTTCTTTTAAGAGTTGTACTTCGTGTAAATCGTTTTCTACTATTAGTTTCATAGTATATATTATTTACATCTAATCTTACAACTATTGATAAAGTTTTTTCCGTATTTGTCATCTACGTAGTCAATATATTTTTTGAAGTTGGAAAACGTTTTTATATCACTTAAAAACCGTTTTGCGTTAAGCGCGATGCAATAAAGATATCACATCGATTTGCTAAGATCATTATTAGCGAATATCGAGTAATGGAAGTGGACGTTGTTCAACTGCATTTTTATGCAAGCTCTTTTTTGAACGATTCCTGAGAAATTTCTTTTTCAAGCGCTTTGATGAATTTGTCTATCGTCGCAGCGTCTCCATATTTGTTTCTATCCTTCAAGAATTCTTCAGTTCCTTTGTTAGCAGCATATGCATTTTTAGCCTGCCGCATCAGTCCTTTCACGACAGAATTGAAAACGCGGTCTCGTGTCGTTTTGTCTTTTGACAACTTATAGCTTATGAACTTGAAAATTTCTCGACACACTAAAATGTAAGACCGGATGTGGTTGTACGACTTGAAACTCGTGACAATGCTATCTTCTCTTATTCTACGTTTGTAAAGTTTCATTTCTTCAACTCCGGCTCTGTAAGCAGAAAGAAGCACTTGCATTGAAAATACATTGTCTTCGTAAAGAACGTTTGGCATGAACGAAATCTTGTTGTCGACTAAAAATTCTTTTTTCACGGCCTGCAAACACGCTGGAAACACTATACGGTTCTTCGAATAAAGGAAATTGAACAGCTGTGAGCCAGAAATAATCTTCTGAGGCGATGGTCTATAATATCCGTTCTGTGGATATTTCCTCTTGAATTTTTCTTCTATTTCCTTGTTGTCGAAAAACACAGACGAATCGAAATATAGAACGTCCATTTGGTGCTTCGTCATGTCTTTGACTACTATGTCGATTGCATTGTCAGCAAGCATGTCATCGCTATCAAGAAACATGATATATTGTCCACGCGCTATCTTAAGAGCGTTGTTTCTTGATCTTGAAAGCCCTTGGTTTTCTTGACTTATCGTCTTTATGAAGTCGTATTTGTTTTCGTAGTCTTTCAAGATTTCTAACGTGTTATCAGTCGAGCCATCGTTGACGCATATTATCTCATAATTGAAATTGGTTTTCTGGTTTACTACACTATCAAGACATGCTTTGACATATTTTTCTGAATTGTAGCATGGAACTATCACAGAACAGTTTATCGTGTCAAGATTGCGGTTCATGTCGTATTTCTCATATTTAGACATTTTTGGAAACAAAGCGTCAAGCTGTTTTCTAAATGGCGGGTATGAAAACGCCTCGTCCCAATGAGATACGTGTCTTTTTGAAAGATCCATGCATCTAGCCGTATGCACTTCTTCTGTGTCGAAATCAACAATAGGATTTGGCGTTGGCTCATGGTTGTAGTAATAAGTGAATATGACCACATCGTTTCTATGCATGTAGTCAGAATCCTTGCAGCACTGAAGAACTTTTGTCTTATTCATCTGCGACATCATATGAGGATGCCATAAATAGCGTCTGTCTGAAGGAAAACGTTTCAATGTTTCGATTCTTGTTTTTCTCCAAAGGTTGTAGCTAGTCGATTCCATGTATTCTTTTGATGGAACCCCAGTGTGTCTTGGCTTGAAATCGTCCCACGTAGATTTTTTGGTTATTAGAAAATCGTCAGCAGCAAAAAGAAAATTTTCTGAAAGACGTGGATCTTTACAAACGATTTCCATGTTGTGCCAATGATTGCGGTCTTTGTTGCTAAGATCACCCGTGAACAAATCCGTCGTTGGAATGTATATCACGTTGTCAGAAATAAAATCCGGTTTTTCTCCAACAATAAACACGTTCCGTAGGTCAACAAAATACTTTTCAATGCTTCTTAACGAATATCTCAATTCATCATTTGAATGCAAGCTTCCTTTTCCAATGACATATACAATGTCATATTTGTTGCTAGTTGAATCCACTTGTTGTTTCTTTGTTTCTTCGTACAGCCAGCCATACCTCTTAGGTTCCCGGTAGATCAAGTGCCCCAAAGTGCTACGCCCCACATGGATGAACCAGAGAGAAGGATCGTCAAAAGTCCTCCACTTCATTTCTGCTGGCGCTAAAAGCAGCCATCTCTTGTGTCCACATTCAGTCGCTTTGTTGAAACGGACTACAAAATCGATTTCTGCTTTGTCAGCGTTTGTGTTTTCATCATACCAGCCCAAATCGTCATGCAGTCTTCTATGGATTAGCGCTACCTGATTGACGAACAACAATGATTTTTCTTCTCCTAAAATACCAACAAGAGCTTTGAAACTTCTATCGCTAAACAAGCTGTCGTCGGCTATCAATCCGCTTCCTATCATTCCCAAACGAATTCCGGCAACGTTGTCGTTCTTTTCTATTGCATCGACGAATATGTCTAAATCAAGCTTCCTCTCAAGAATCCAATCGTCTTCAATTCTCAAAGCTATTTCGCTCTTTTCAAACGCCTTCTTTAGTCCATTGTTCATCGAAGCTCCAAGCCCAAACCGCTCAGAAGAAGTTTTGCAAAGCTCGTACTTTATTCCATTGTTCTTGAAAACTGAATCTAACTCAGCTAAGTGCTTTTCGCTTGATCTATCGTCTGAAACGATCCAATTGATTTCTCCGCTATAGCTGAGATTCCTGAAAAGAGATTTCAGCGTTTCCTTTGCTACGTTCGTTCTTTCATGAGTGAACACCACTACAGAAATCGGCTTCTTTTCTTTCTTTTCTTCAGCTTCTGTCTGTGGTAGAATTTTCTTTTCAGTTTCTAATTCTATCGTCTGTGGTTTGAATCCTTTGACGTGAATGTGTTTTTTGAGACAGAAGAAAGCGTTGTCGCCTACATGCAGATTGTAGTATTTTTCGTCTAGATAAGCTATCTTGCTTTTGCAGTCACATTTCCAAACGCAATAATCAAAGGAAAGTTGGTCGCGGTGAGAACCTGAACGTATTTCTTCAGCCCAAGTTTCCATCAGCTTCACACATTTTGGATTATTGTGACTGCGTAAAAGAATGTTCGTCTCAGCTAAGCCAAAGTGTTCAGGAAAGCCTTCGTTGCGATAACGTTCTATTTGCGGTGAAGTGTTTTCAAAAGTGTCTTTCTTCAGTCTTACTACAGCTAAGTGCTCTCTATAAATGCAATCGCGAGAAGGATGTTTGTTGACGTAAAGCAGCTTGTCGTTTTTCGTTAAGTCGTATTTGGCGAAAAAATCAGACAAATCGCATATGATTTCGATGTTGCTGTCAACCCAAAGCGAAGCGTCATAATCAGAAAACCATTTATGCGGAAGTAGCTTCACTAAACGTTGACGCTTGATTGGTGAAGTTTCAGAAAGCACTTCTTCTGGAAGAGGACGTATTTTCCAAGTTCTAGAAGAAAGATTCGCATCGTCCGTGAAACAAACGTAGTCTATCGACGGCGAAAGGTATCTGATTTCATGCAACGTATCATAACCATTCGTGATACAAGTGTAGACTACTGACTTGTTTTTAGACATACAACTATTTTTAGACAATGCTTTCGTATTTACATTTTGCGAAGATTAGCTTTAAGCAGCTTGTCGCTCATTCTTTTTGGCTTTCTGTCCTTCACTTTTTGGATTTTAGACAGAAGATCAACGTGATTTTCTTTGGTGAAATCGAATTGCAGCTCTTTTTCACCGATAGGCAGAATAGACACGCTGTAGTACTTGTCTACAAACTTTTTAACAAGGTCGAACTTAGAGAAATACATTTGAATGGGATCGGCTAAAAGAGCCTTCTCTTCGATTGGAATGAAGTAAAAGTCTACTCCTTCTTTTTCTTTCTCTTCTCGCAATTTAGACAAAAGCGCGATTGTTTCTAGATCTACAGTTTTAGAAGTAGCACAGCAGAAAGCACAAGCCTTGTTGTTGCTGTCTCTGTGTAACCAGAAACCATACTGAAGATAGCGGTTTTCCCAAGCAAAGTGAACATCAGCCAAAGGATTGACGAAGTTGATCCCTTCTGAATTCATTTGCACGACATTCTTTTCTGAAGCTATACGATAAAGCATCTTGCCTTCTGATTTGACCAAAATAGAAACACTCATGTCTAAGTCTTGGTCTTTACAGAAGTTTTCTAGAATGTCATCAAAAGAAAAAGAAAACTTTTCTGGCTTGAAGCAAGCAGCTCCAGTTCCAAGACAATCGACTGGAACATCGTGCTTCTCCTCTGAAAGAAAAGCGTGACAATGTTTCTTAGCTACAAATGAATTGTCTACTGTGTCGAAATCGTTTCCGTGGAAGCCAAGAATTGAATTATCGTTGAAATCCTTCATTCTGGAAACAAGCCGTTCAACGTAGTCTTCAGCGTATTCCAAATCATCGTCTACTGTGAGATAGTAGCCAGGAAACTTCTTCCACCAATAGAACTTCCCGTAATCCTTCAGATTCTCCTGTCCGACAGCTATCGTGATTCTTCTTTTCTCTTCTGAAGACAATTCCAACAATTCGTCTGGAATCTTTTCGTACTCGTTCAAATACAAGCAGAAATGGTCGCATTGAGGAAACAACTCCTTGAAAGCTTTCAACATTCCTTCTTTTCTCTTCGGATATGAAGCCATTGCAACGACCCTCTGTTCTTTCAGTTTCTTTTCGTCGAACGATCCAAACACTTTCGGATATTTCGCTACATAGCGTTTAATAGCGTTGGAATACTTTTCTGGAAGCTGTTTCGTCTGTTCTATCAATTCGAGATACACGTTTTGCAGACTCCAAACGGGTTCTTTCAGCGAAGCGTAGTCTCTGACGTTGTAATCGTAGCAGACTTTGTCTAAGTGAGCTAACGTTTCGCAGTTCGCGTATTGACGGAACACTGTGGCTAAATCTTGCCTTCTCGTGCAGTTCTCAAAGAAAGGAACCACCTTTTCAGTCTTGACTATTCTATGCCAAGGAGCTATGCCGAACTGTTCTAAAACTTTCTCTTGGTCGTTGAAATCTGGAACGCTGAACTTTTTGATCTCGACTTTCTTATCTTTCAAATAAGCGCAATCGAAAGAAACCAAATCAGCTTTCGCGATAGACGCCTTCTCGAACAACGATTTCAGAACCGAATCTTTAGACAATTCATCGTCACCATCGACAAACCAAGTGTACTCCGAAGTGAATCCACTGAACGAAGCTCCAAGATTTCTAGCTGCGCCAGATCCAGACCTTTTCTTAGTGCTCAAAAAGAAGACTTGTTCTGGATAATCTTCAGCATATCTTTCAGCTGTCTTTCTGCTTTCGTCTGTCGAACAATCGTCTACAACGACTATTTTGAAGCTCTTGAACGTCTGGTACAAAATAGACTCAATGCACCTCTCCAAAGCTAACCCATTGTTGTAATTCGGAATGGCGATCCTGAAGAAGCAGTCCTTTTCAGCAGCGACTTCTTTTTCTTGGTCAAACTCACAAACGTCCAATGACGAAAAAGAAAGCAGCCAGGAAAAAGAAATTTCGTCGTTCAATGATTCTTTCAGCGTCTCGTTCATCCAGTTGATTGAGAACTGCTTGTAAGAGGCTGAACGATTGTTGAACGCTATTAGGTCCGTAGAATAGAAGAAAGAAGGATCCCAGTTGTTTGCAGCATAGTACTTTTGAAGCTGGGACTTGACGTTGAGATTGTTCGGAAAGAGCTGAAGCCAGAAACTTTTGTCTATCTCGCTGTCCTTTGGCAGGTAGACGTCTTTGTTGGGATGTTCTTGGATGAACTGAGCTAAAAGAAGTGCTTGGGCTAGGTGCTCTTCTGAGGCGCACCAAATAGCGTAGTCGTATTCAGCGAGGTACTTCCAGGGGAGGAGCTTGATGATTCTTTCTTGGCGGACTGATGAAAAAGGAAACACGTCTAGAGGTAGCTGATGCTGGGTCCATTGACTGCCTGGTGGTACTTCTTGGAAGCATATGAAGCTGGTGGAACCTGGGAGGTGGAACTTGATGGGGAAGGACTTGAAGGTGTAGATGCAAATAGACATCATCCAATTTTGAAAGCTTTCGTCTTGATTATATTTGGAAGAACTGACTTACTAGAATATGATGGATAGAAAGAATCGTCTGACACGTATTGGTTTGAAGTTCTTATCACGGCCGGACATCTTGGATGTCTTCCATACGGAAAAAACAATTGGTCTTTTGTTCCAAAAATCATTCCAAAATTAGACGTTTCTGCTCTAAACAACTCTTCACCTTTTGGATAAATCACGAATGGAGAAAAAAATGGTTGTTGACACAATCTGCTCATGATGTAAAAGCTAACGATATCTTCTCCAAACACTCCAGCTGGAGGAGCATGAGACACTCTGTCAGTTGACAATCCTTCTTCACCTTCATGTTTCAACGCAAATTCAAGCATCACTGGAAAAATGTATTCGCAGAGATTGTAAAAATCAGAAACACGCATTACAAACGAATTAGAAGGAAAAAATCTTCCACACGTTTCATGTTCCAAAAAAGCAGCTTTGTCTTGTGGATGATATTTTGCAAACGTATCAACAAAATCGTCGAACATTGATTCGTCGAATGAAGTCAATACGGTTTCTTTTCTTTTTTGAAAGTATAAATTAGCTACGACTGACGATCCGTTTTCCATGGCTTTAAACAATTCTTCATTGGAAGAAAAAAACGGTTTTCTATGTGTTGAAAAACCTATGTATTTCACACTAGAAAGATCGACATTTTTCCATATCCAATATAATCCAGTCTGCTCGGCTAAACCTTTAAGATGATGAATGCTATCTCCTCGCGCGTCTGACAATCTGTGGAGCTGTCTGTTTCCTATATTCAAAAAGTGCGTATACTCATCATACTGTTTCTCGAAAAAAGGAAGTTCCTGACCAACAACAAACATGACATAGGGCTTGTAATTAAATTTCTTCCTCGTCAAAAGGATGTCGCACTCGCTTGCTCGCAATTCTATTCCAGACATATTTCTTGGAACAACAGCCCAATCGTTGTTTGGCTCTAACATACAAACATTTTTCTTGTATTTTTCACACAAACAACCAAAAACAGACTGATCCGCTCTGTTTTGGACAAAACCATCTATGTCGCCTTTAGCGTTGAAATCATAAGCTATCTTGGAATAATCGTTCAACAGGTAGTCTTTCCACTCGCCTATTATTTTCATGCTATGTTGAGACTTTTTGATATAGATCAAACCAGCTTGAGCAGCCTTTATATTCTGAGCTTCCTCTAATGAAATCCCAAAATCAGCTAAAATCAAAGGAGAACAGAACTGTCTCAAGTATGTCAATCCATATACTAAAATGTCATGGTCATTCAAAAGTTCTGTCTTTTCGTTAAAATACTTCCAACCACCCAAATTTATATCTGAACCAGCGTCTGCATAAACTAAAATATCACCATCAGAAAGATTTTTTAATACGTCATAAATTGCAAGTGGTTTCCAAAAATAGAAACCGTGGAAAGGATCATTCAATCTATCAGAATACTGTTCAGGAACTATCTTTTCATCCTTTGTCAATACTTCGTCAAACCATCCACTTTCTAATGCTCTGAAATAAAGCCTTGTTCTTGTTCCAGTCCAATCAGATGTAGAAAAAGTCAGAAAAATCTTTTTCATGCTACTTTCCAATCCTCGCTAAAACGTGTTCTGGCTGAAAGAGCCACCTCTTCATCCCCTTCCAAGAAACAGTAGTTCCAGAAGAGCAGACTACCACCACATCTCCAACCTCAAAAGGAAAGCCAGCGACTTCTTTTCCAACTATCTCCTCTATCTTGAATCGATTGATCTTCTGAAATCCCTCCTCTATCTTGTTGAACAGTTCTATGCCTTTTACTTTAGATGCTGAATCTTGCTCCTCGAACAAAGAACAGACCACGTAGTTTCCGTTGACTTCGAAATTCTTATCCATTGAGCTTCACTATCACTGATTCGGGTTTGTAGACGAAGACAGTTCTTGTTCCCAATTTCACATGGTCAGCCCCTTTAGTGAGCATCACCTTGTCTCCAATTACAAAAGGAAAGTCTTCGTCTTCATGCAAATTCATCTGAGTGATGCGTCCAACGTGCATTTGGTCTTCACCTGTAGCAGTCACGAAGACGCCTTTCTTTTCTTCGTAAGCTGTTTTGTCTTCCTCTACGAAAAGAGTTCCACCTACTGGAGTGTATTCAGAACGGTTTTCATTTGTCAGCACTATCACGTTGTTGTATTTGACAACGCAAACGGGCGCAGTGTGGTAAAAAGTAGCTAGCCTATCGAACAAACAATATTGTCCAGGTTCTAGTAGGTATTCCTTAACTGCGTTCTTTCCTACTGCTTCTATTTTTCCAAAAGCTAATTTTTCGTTCTCAAAGGCTGTTTCAGCGAGAATGATGTTTCCAGCTTTCAAAAGCTGCGCGTTGTCTATTATTCGTATTACTACGTAGTCGTGATTTGGAGTGCAATGTTCGTCAAAAAAAGTCGTTGTCATCTAAAATAACTATCAATATGAACAACGATATGATACCTGAAACTAAGAAACTTAGAAGTTCCATTTCACTACTAAGTGTCCATAGTTTGGATTCACTTCTTGAGTCTTGAACTCTTTTGAGCGGATGAACTGCGTATATTCGATTTCAAACCACTTTAGTCTTGCTCCAACTCCCCAATGGAATTCGCCAACCCAAGTTTCAGATTCGTTCGTGTATGGCGAGTCGCGGAAAAATCCTCCATCTATAGAAGTGTCATGGAACACAGCTCGGCCCTCGACGCCAACTAAAAGAAATAGATGCCAGTCGTTGTTTTTCTTTTCTTTTGGAGCTGAAAGAATCATTCCGTGTCCTACGTTTTTCGGAGGATTCAATCCAAACTTCAAGTCGACTCCAGCTGCGACCATGTCCTTGAAGCCTCCAACATCCACTCCAGCTCTTGGAACAACATACGTCGTAAACCATTTTTCGTCTAAAACAGCTATGTTGAGATTGACCCAGCCTTCATATTGGACGATGAACTCGTCTTTTATCTGATACTTCCACCCAAGAGGTTCCTTGCAGCCAAGCCACTTGTGGATGATTTTCTGAGAATCTTCTGAAAACGAATTTGGACCAACTCCTCCAAAACCCAAACTGTGGCGCAAAGAAAGATCAGCCCAATCTAGATCAAACCATTGTTCTCCAATCAAGTTGAAAGAAAGATACCCGCAGTATGGATGATCCTTTGGTTGCAATTCATCTGTTTTTATCAGTTGTGGACCATATATCGTCTGTTCGACTTCAAGCCCCCAGTTGTCGAAAACCCAAAACGGATCGTCTCTCATGAACAGAAAATCAGTTCCATGGGTGTAATTTCTGTCAGACTTCGGAAAACTCAGCGTATCGTTTTCTGCAGCAATAGCAAAAGAATCGGCTTTAGCAGTCGTAAGACCAACATAAAGTCCAATCAGTCCGTATATAAAATATCTAATTAATTTCATCAGTTTTGTTTCTCCATCCTTCATATCCATATTTATCGCAAAGCCAAACGGCTAGCCTTATTTTTAGTTTAGTCAAGTGGTAGTTGAAAAACGAGTAGTGTTTTTTGTTGGCTCGAAGACACTTGAAAAGGTTGTGCTTCAATTCGGCGTTAGAATCGTAGAACTGCTGCTTAGTTCCGCCAATGACATAACGGAAGTCGTGGATGCAAGCTGCTGGAAGAGCGTCCTCGAACATTGAATCGAGCAAATCTCTGATCCATTTAGCCATAGCGTCAGAACCAATTCCATTCCACTCTTTTTCCTTCGTTTCATCGTCTAAAAGATGGAAGACCTCGCAGCCTTCTAACCCATAAACTACAGCAAGATATTTCATGTCTTGCCAAGAAGGAAGCTTTCTAACGTTTTTAGTTATTTGTTCGCCATCAACCATTCAGCTGCTTTCTTTGGATTGCACTGTTCGTCGAAAACTCCCCATTTGTCGCTGAATTGAGGATAGTCTTTCAGCTCATAGAGGAAAACTACTTCAGCTTTAGTTTCTTTTCTGATCTTGTCTAGTTTTTCGACGAAATCTTTTTGGTCTTTTAATTCAGATTGCTTGTTCTTTTTGGCTTTAAGACCGGTTTCAGTAAGAAAAATCCGTTTGCCTTTCTTTCTGATGCTGTCTATGTGCCATTTAAAAGGTCTCCACTTAGGAACAATCCAGCCGATTATCGGAAATTTTCCAGTTTCATAACGAGAAATCACCTCATCAGCAGACGACTGATAGGTGTGCCAAGAAAACACGTCGAATAGATTGCTGTTTTTCTTCAGAAGAGAAAACCAAGACTCCCAGGAAGAGCTTCCAGTTGTGGCTAAATCGCCGGCTGCAACGACTAGATTTCCTCCAGCTATGCTTTTTAACGCATTATAGCCAGACTTCAATATGACGTTGAGGTAATCCTCTTTAGAACCTGTGTAGAACTGCTTCAGATTTGGTTCGTTCCAAAGACTGTACACGTCTATTCGGCCAGCGTAACGCGCTCCGACCTTCGTGCAAAAGTAGACCCAGTTGAAAACGTCTGGACAAGCTCTGTAGTCTGAATTGACCCAATCTGGAACATAAGCTAGACTTGCATAAATCTTGAGTCCCTTTTGACGAGAATAATCTACAGCTGTGTCGTAAGAAGACCAATTGAACTTGCCTTTTTTAGGTTCAATATATCTCCAATCGAAATCAAGCCTTATCCATTCACAGCTGCAAGCAACGACCTTGTCGATCTCGCTTTTTGTCGGAATGTGTGCGTTTAGTCCTCTGCCTTGCATGTTTATTTGTTCGTGAAAGTCAATATTGATTCAACGAATTCAAGCGGAATGATTACGTCTATTCCTCCACCATAAGAGGATTTTTCTTTTACTCTAGTTTTTTCTTGTTCTGTCTCCAGCATGGAGAAGAACAATTTTCTAGCGTCTTCAAGCGAAATCGCTCTAAGTTCTAGTTTGTCGTTTTTCAGATCGACGAAAAAGTTTACTGGATAAATCATGTCCGGTTGCCTGTAAACTGGTTTTTTGAAGGTTACTCGAATTCTTACCATGTTATATCTCCTCTACATAAAATGTGTATGTTAACGTCCTTGTAATAGTTTTTTGAAAGCTTGAGTCGCTGCGTCTTTAGTAGGGAAAGAAGCTAAATCTATTTCTTGCATCTGCTTGTGGTCGTCTGAGACGCGGTATTCTCTCCAACCAAATCGCTTTTCTCCAGCGACATTGATTATATCTGGCTTGAAAACGTGGATAGAAGTTTTGTAGTGTAACTTGTCAAAAACGATCTTCCAAGCAAAACGGTGCTCCTTTGAATAGTAAAACGTGTCAGTAAAAGCAACTTCGTCTTGTTTACCATTGAAGTGAGTTGGCTTGCTAAGAATTTCCTGGAACTTGTCTACCTCTGAAGACTCTTTTACTGGTAGTGCTTCTTTTGGTTCTACTTCTGCTGACTCGTTCTTTCCTGGTGGATCCTTTCTGGTGGCTGATTCTGGAAAGACATTTCTGAACTTGTTCCAAATTTTTTTTGAGCAGTAAATCGTTTTTAAATTGGAACACCCATAAAAAAACGCCAAATTCCCAATGTTTGTTACGCTACTTGGAATTGTGATTGATGTCAATCCAGAACAATGACAAAACGATTGGACTCCAATACTCGTTACGCTACTTGGAATTGTGATTGATGTCAATCCAGAACAATCGTAAAATGCATAATCACCGATGTCCGTTACGCTACTTGGAATCATAATCGATTTCAATCCAGAGCAACCGGAAAACGCAAAATTACCGATGTCTGTTACGCTACTTGGAATTTCTATTTTCGTGATATACGACTTATATTTTCCAAAAGTATCACTTTCAATGCTTTTAATGTTTTTCAAAATCTCTTCACATTTTTCATTTGTTTCTTTTTGAAACTTCTTTTCTATCTTCTTAAGTTCAGACTTAACTGAATCAAACATTTTGTCAGCTGTTTCCTTTTCCTTTCCAAAAACTGAAAGATCATCTCCAGTATTTTTGTCTAGTTGATTCCAAACATAATAATAGCCATCACCATCGCGCTGAATCATGAATTTCAGTTTTCTTTTGATGTCTTTTTCTGAAAGGTTCTTGTAGTTCTTGTTGAAAGCCATTACAAAAGTAGAACCTTTGTTAATGTAATTGTCCCAATGAACATCAGAATTCTTTTGTCCAATGCACCACTTAGCACCAGCCCCCTGATTTTCAGAAGAGTCGCAGAAAACGGCCGCCTCGTAATTCAACGGCGCTACAAACAGCCACCTCTCATTTTCTCCAGCTATGAAAAACTCTCTTCCCTTCTGAGGCTTGAAGATGTTCTTGATGTCAGAAGTGATTTCCTCCTTCTCTTTTCTCTTTTCAGCTCCTTTAGTAGTTTCAGCTGAAGCAACAACCGCGTCAAAGTCCTTTTTAGTAAGCGTATTGAACTTATTCCAGTCGATTTTGTTCTCAAAATTAGAATGCGACTTGAAAAATGCTGTAAGCTTTTCCTTGTAGTCTTCTTTTTCTTTCTGGTCTTTGATATCTGGAAGAACAAGCTTCTTAATCATTGAAGTCTTGTCTTCTGAAATTACTGATTCTTTCTTCATATAGAATTTTCTAATATTATCTATTCTATCATGATTGTTTTTTCCAAACTGCTTCATCGAAAATTCATCTGACTGCTTCTTCTGCTCTGGAGTCATTAGATCCCAGTTCTTTACGATTCTCTCAAATTCGTCTCGAGTTGGTTCTTTGTGTATGACTTCGATTCCTGTCTCGGCACGGAATCTATGGACGGGATCGTCTCTCAACTTTCTGTATACTTCGTCTCCATACTTCTGCTTTATCGTATCTAGAGAGTATGGAGGCTCGTAAGATTCTTTCGTAACTTTGTCTTTTCTTACTGCTTTTGGAAACATCTTCTTGTATTTGTTCCAGATCTTTTCTGAACAGTAGACAGTCTTAAGCTTTGGACAATCAGAAAAACAATCCTCTTGCATCTCTTTCAAACTGTCTGGAAGCGTGATTTCTTTCAGGTTTGGATTGTTGAAGAAGCATGACCATTCAAGCTGTTCAACGCCTTCTTCAAGAACAACTGAAGATAAATTCTCAGCCTCAGTAATGAAAGAGCCATCAATCATCTTAACATTTCCTGGAATGACAATAGATTTTAGATTGTTTAGAAACTGCCAATCGCTTTGCATTTCTATCTTTTTGATGTTAGCTGGAATAGAAATTTCAGTCACGTTCTTTGGACAGTCAATGCTATCGTCTATTACTTCTACTTTCTTAAGTTCTTCTAATATTTTCGCATTTGCTTCTTTCGGAGTTAATTGCTTTTCTTTGTTTTTCTTAATATTCTTGTTTTCTTTCCATTCGACAACACGGTCTTTCAGTTTCTTTCCATCGACACAAGCCGTTCCCAATGTGTTGAAAGAATCTTCTCCAGAAAAGTCAGCCGCATACAATGTCAGATTTTCGCAGTTGTCAAGAACGTATTTCTTCAATTTCTCATTATCGTCAAGATCTTCTTCATGCTCCCAATAAAAACACTCCTCAGCATAGTCATAGTATGCATTGAAATCGGGAAGATATCCAAAGTCTGGATATAGGTCTAATCCTGTTATGTCGATCTTAATGCAGTACTTTGAGTTGCTGTCCCAAACCGGAGCATCCTCGTTGCTTATGAAGACTGGAACTTTTGGAAGATACTGCTTATAAAGATCTTCAAATTGGTTTTCTTCTGTAAAGCCTTTCCCGACTTTCCACCCTTCTTTCTTGATCTTTTCAGGATTTACTTCTGTGCAATGATACGCGTAGCGCTTCGTATCTTCAGAGACAATTGATTCATGTGTTCCCTTCAGAAAAGCGGAGAAAGAGCCTTTGGAGCCATTCTTCTTCCAGATGCCATAAACTGTCTGCACAAGTTCCTTCTTGGAGGAGCGTTCTACGTTCCCCCATTTCCACTTTCCGCTAGATGTTTTGATTGGCATTAATTAACTCCTATTTTTCTGGACGATTAGTCGTTAGATATTCAGGCAACTTCTTTTCTACTTGTTTTGGATCTTTGCAACCAGGATAAACAGCCCAGAAGTGATTTGTCAACGAACGAGAAAGAACAATACAGAAAAGATAAGTGGTGTCACCAATTACAAATGAATCTTCCTTGCTTGGATATTTTAGAACATCGTGCCATACTTTAGCTATAGCTTTTTTGTCATGACATTCACCATCATCGTCAAACTCTAGAATTCCTGTTTCATAATAGTTAGATTCATTCAATCCACTATTTGGTTTCAATGGAAGCAGTTCTGGCAACTTCTTCATGACATAAACGACTATGTCGTTCTTAGAAATTTTCCAAGTGTTCATCCATCCATAAAGTTCTGTTTTTAGAATCGTGTCGAAAAAGCCTTCAGCGTCATTCTTTTCGTCAAAGCACTTTCTTAGCTTTATCGCAAATGTAGAACAATCTTTCTTGTTTGGATAATAAGCCTTCAATGAATAACTTAGCATTTCAGGAACATCGTCAAAGTGTTCTGTGAAACCAACAAAACGTGGTTGGCCTATTGCCGATTTGTTCTCAATGAATACTGCATTAATGCTCATTTATATGTGTCTTTCTTTTATTACTTGTAGTACTTTTCTACTACCTCACTTGAAAATCCATAGTCTATTGGCAGAAGATATTGTGTTCCGTCTCTTACGAGCACTGCCCAGTTAGCGTCGTTCATGGCAAAATCGTCAAATCTCACTTCTTTCCATCCTCCGTCCATCGAAAAACGGATCAAATCGACAATCGTGTTATATTGCGGAAACTCTTTTGCTATTCTTTCGATGTCGTAGAACACTTCTTCTCTGTTCTCGAACCAGCCTTTCACTTTTCCCTTGACGTTCAGAGCTTCGCAGATATCGAATATGTGATTCGTGAAATCAAAATTGTAGTCAGTGTCAGAAAAATAGTAGAATGGCTCAGTTCCGCTTGAATCTAAAAGCATGTCTTGAACGTAGTCGTTCCACAATCTGAAATAACGCTTAAGTTCTCCTCGTTCTGGAGCTCTTCCTACTTCAGTCAACATGTAATACTCGTTGTTTCTGTCGTACTCGAACATTTCTGGAAAGCAAGAATAACGTTTTCCGTATTTGTCGAACAAGCCTATTTCTACTTTGTTCTGAGCTACTCCTTTTTCGTTTTTCGCTACCTTGAAACAAACTGGTGTTGTCTTGTCTTTCTTCCAATCTCCTGGAGGCAAGAAAAAAGCAGTTCTTCCAGATCCAGTTCCAATCAGCTTGACATCAGTCGTAGACATGTAAGTCAAAATGTCTCTGTAAGAACGAGAATAATCTTTCTCGACAATGTTCCAATCGAAATGGAACTTCATGTGTTTAGCTTCGTTTGTTTCTCCATTAACAAGCTTCTTGTAATCTTCGATTGGAATTACTGTAAGCGCCATCTTTAGTTGGTTCTTGTTTTTGGATCTGAAATGATGATTGAAGTGTCAAACACGAAAAAGCTTGGATCAGTGCTTTCGATGTTGTTTCCAATCAAACCACGTGTATTCGTCCCAAGTCTTTTTGCAAGTGCAGCTATGACATCCCATCCAAGCATGCCTCCTTTGCGAATTCTAAAGTAGGTGGTTCCTTGTTCTGCATTTTTGATGTTAGCGACGGTAACCGTAAACTTATTCTGAAGAGCTGTCTTGATGATCTTCTTTACTGTCTCGTTTTTAATGTCTTTTAGCTTCATGTCGTTCTGAAATCGTTTGACATATTTACGTTTCAAACAAGAACAGAATGGTTGTAAATAGATTCATGGCAGTATACTACAACTACATAAGCGGAGGAGGGGACGCCTTAAACAATTCTCTTTCTGGAGGAGGCATCCATGATGGAATACACATTAACTATTTCATTTTAGACGACGGAGTTTACGATCCAATAGATTTGTCAACTGGCTTGATAACTAATAACAGGACAAGCGTCATAATAAGTTCAGCCAATGGCCCAAACAACTGCATCATAGATGGAGGAACTACTTGGGAAAACGACATTTTCAATGGAACATTGATTTCTGCTGGAACTAGATGTTTTGACAGTTATAAATTACGAGTTACATTTACGCTGAGTTGTATAGGAATAACTTTCAGAAACGGTTACGCTGTAGATGGTTCTGCATTTCTTTTCTACACCGCGACTGGAAAACACTTGAATCAATGTGTAATCAAAAACATGTATGGTTCTAGCAGCTATGGAAGTATTGTTTCATCATATTCTGGAAATACTATGGTTGAAAATAAAACAATCGTAAGAAACGTTGTTGGAAAAAACAATCCTTTAGGAATCCGCACATCTTATAATGATTGTCTTGTAGAGAACATAACGGCTACTTATCTTCTGAACTCATCAAACAACTTTCTGAATTCTATAGCTAGAAACTGCAAGCTAAGCAGAATTTCTCGGTACGGTAAGGATTCATACAACAATCTGTTCTACAACTTAAGCACTTCCTCTAACGAACTGTTCGATCTGCAAAGAGATAGTGTTTACAACAACACATTTGTTATTACACCAACAGCTAACATAACGTGTTTTTCTTCTTTCAATCAAACACATTCAATTTTTGTTACTAACAACATATTCGCAACAACAAACGGAAAGAAGATCACCATAGGAACAACCAGATCTGGAACAGCTTTGTCGGTTTGCAACAACTATGCTCCAGCCTACACTGGAGGCAATCAAATCGACTGCCTTACTGGAAACGATCCTGGTTTCATCAGTGCAGAAATAGAAAACTTCCACTTAGCTAAAACTTCGCCGTGTATCAGCGCTGGAAACTACAGCTACGTGCAAACTGCAAAAGACATAGACAACAACACTTACAAGAATCCACCTTCGATTGGGTGTTATCAATACATACAAAAACTATCACAGCTTCCAAATTACGAACATCCTTGCGGAATTTAACATGCGCCGTTATTTGTAAATAGACGCATGCCAAACCCATCAGACGCAAAACTTTACGAAGGACTAGACAAACATGCAGCTGTGTCTAACAAGTGGATAGGCTATGTTCCACTTGAATCAGTTTTAGGTCCAGAATACGGCAACATAGAACTAAGATTAGTCCGTTTCGCTATGCCACCGCTTGAAATTGGTTCTTCTTCTGTGTCTTACAAAGGCTATTCAGTAGAAGTTCCTACTCATGTGATGAATGCAGATACGAAAGAAATCACCTGGGAATACATCGTTGACGAGGACTTTGAGAATTATTCTGCGCTTTATGCGTGGGCTAGTGGAATTGGAAACATCGTTGAGATAGGTGAAGAAAACAATTCAACGTTGACGCAAGGAGTTCTACTCAATAGTCTGATTACTTGCAGGGTTTGGCTTTTAGACTCATACAAGAAAGTCAGAAGAGAATTCGTTTTTGAGAATTGTTGGATAAAGAGATTCAACGATTTAGCTCTTGACTACTCAAACGCAAACGAGGTCCACCATCAAGTAACTCTTACTTATTCTGATTTCAAGGTAAACAGAAAACCAGGAACGATTTAATCTTGCTGTAAAGATGTAAATACAATCCAAATACGTATTACACACAAAACTAACAACACACCTATATAGGAAACATTTACAATGGCAGTCAACCTACAAGAATTTTTAGGACAGGTAAACAAGAATGGCGGCATTCGCACACAGAACTTGTTTGAACTGTACGTTTCATCTGGTTATCCAGACGTCGATGAAGTTCTAAGCAAAATCACGATGTATGGCCAGGGATTTGAAATTCCAGCAAGAACCATAGAATACAATGTCGTTGGCTTCAAAGCTTACGACGTTCCAATTCCTGGCAAGTTCTCAATGACTCAGGAACATGAATTCACAGTCAATGCAGACATGGATGGTGAAATCCGTCGTGCCTTCTTGGCTTGGCAGGGAAAGACTGTCAATCCAGCTGTTTCTGATGGATCTCTCTTCGAAGGCGACCGCAACATCAATCTCGGTTCTGTCATTCGCATTCATCTTCTAGGAAACAATGGACAGGTTTCTGAAATTTACAAGCTACTTGGCGTTAAAGTCAGAAACGTTGGTCCTCTTACTGTAAGCAATACAGATGCGGCCGTGGCGCAATTCAGTATCTCGCTAGAATCTATTTATTGGGAAATCGAAAGCGGAACCGTAGCCGGTGGCGCTTTCAAAGACCAAAAATAGTTTTTCTAACTATTCAACAACTATCAAAAAAGCACGATTACTCGTGCTTTTTTCTTTTACAGTTGATGATAAAATCATCACCATATTTTTCCTTTACATATAAAAGATATTTAGCGTAATCTCGCTTAAACAAAATTTTGTCAACGCACTTTTCTACAGTCTTTCGCTTTTCGTCAGATGCGTTTTTCCACCAATAATCTCCTTTTATTTCGTGAAGCTTTCCGTCAACTAAAAAATCTGGAAAATATTTTCGTTCTACATTGTCGTTGTCTACATAAGTGATTGCTTTCGGGTGATATTCAAAACTAATGCCATTATCTTTAAGCCAAATGTAATATGCTAATTCAGCTCCAGAATCGAAATTAATATCATCAAATACATACTTCGATCTAGCTTTACTTCTTACATCATGACTACACATTGGGCTTTTTCCGCCATATCTTTCAATATTGGTCTTAAAAGTTTTCTCCTTAATAGTTTCATCTTGTAATGGACTATCTACACCAAAATGTTTTCTAAACGTGTTTCGCTGTTTTTCTTTTATCTCATCAAGCATCATTGGATGCTCAACGCCAAACTTTCTGATAAACGTTTCTTTTGTATGTTGTTTTACAACGTCTGCTTGTGAAATATATTCAACACCATATTTTTCTAAAACTGTTTTTGCTCGTTTCTTTTTGTTTTCTTCTACTTGCATTGGCCACTCAACGCCATATTTTTCAATGTTGTTTTGTTTCGTTCTTTCTTTTACTTCATTTGACTGTGATGGCCATTTAACACCATATTTTCTAATGTTTGTTTTGACTGTTCGTTCTTGAATGTCTTTTTTCTCTTCTGGTGTTTTTGAAAGCATTTTCTCTTTCATTTTCTCTCTAACGCTTTCATTTTGAGCGGCAAATTCAGTTCCGTATTTTTCAAGACACGTTGCTTTTCGTTTATCAATTATTTGAAGCTGCTCTTCTTTCGTTTTTGACAAATGAGTTTTACTAACACGCTCACGAATTTCTTTTGATTGTTGTGGAAACCTTGTTCCGTATTTTTTAAGTGATGTTTCTTCTATTTTTCTACGCGTATCTTTTGACTTTTGAGCGCATGAATTACAACAATACTTAACAGCATATCCATTAAATGGATCAGCTTTAGTTTTATGTGATATATCGTTATTACATCCTGGCAACGAACATTTTCTGTATGAATAATCATTAGATATTACGAAATATACTCTAGCTGTAAAAGGAATATCTGGTATGTCTTTTGTTTTTTGTAATACATACTCATATATGTCTCTATATTTTTTCGAGCGCGCAATTAACAACATTCTTACAGCGGGCTTTGCCGTTTTCATGAAGTTTATCAACTTCTCTCTTAATTCTGTTTCATTAGTAATCATTCATATTTTAAGCTTTACTTGCTATATTTACAGTCATATTTACGTTGCTATTAATATGACACAAAACAACAAAAGCGGTTGCCTCTCAGCAATCGCCTTTGTTTTAGTTTCCACAACTAACAAACAACGAAATGTTACTCGCTTAGACGAGTTATGATGAAGTCCATCAGCTCTTCTGGATTTTGAGAAGGAGTGTGGTCTAGCTTGAATTCGCCAAACATCTTGTCCTCCTTCTGCATCAACTCTGGAGTAGTTTTCAGTCCGTCCTTGAAATCAGCAGACACAAAAGTTCCCACCTCTTCAGGAATCGTCGGATAATAGTTCATGAAGCCCTTCTTGTCTCTTCTTCTTTCACACAAGAATTTGATGATCCAATACATGGGAACCTCGAAGCTGTCATCGAAAGTCTTTCCGTCGTTTTCTTTTGGAGGAACATAAGCGTCTAAATCGACAATTGACAGATTAGGATTTGAGTGGCTTGTCCAAATGATCTTCTTGTCGTATTTCTTTTGAAGCTCAGGTTCGTTTATCACGACAGAAACTCTTCCATCGAATTTGCTGAAAACGAAGTTCATTGGATCGGTGTAAGTGTTGAACCAAAGATCGATTTTCAGCTTGCTCATCATTTCCTCTATCGAATTCATGAATGGAGTTGGATCCTTTTTGAACTGAATAGAATCGTAAATGGCATAACCATAAGCATTCGAGAAATGTTCCTTCAAGTACTTGTAGACGAAGTTAAGACCAGCCGCGCGGTTTCTTCCATCTTCCTTCATCATTGGAACGAACTCAACCGGTTTGTCTCCGAAATTTAGTTCTTTTTCATCATTGCTTGAATCGTAGAACAGCAAAATCTTGTCTCCTTCACGGATCGGCAGTTTAGCTACTATTTCATTCTGAACGTTTTCTGTTCTGTTCTTTTTCCAGTTTAGTATAGCAAAAATTCTGTTTTTCATTTCTGATTCCTCTGTCTTATTTGGTTATCAGTAAATCTCCATTGTTCTTAGACAGAACAACGCTTTCTTTAGCTTCTTTCTCTCTCTGTTTTTTCACTTCGATGTATTTAGCAAGAGAAATTTCTGTAGACTTGTGTCTCATCTGCCACACTTTGATCCAGGGTCCATAATTACTTTCAAGCCACCAGTTTGGAGAATTCCAGCCACCTTCGTTGTGTGGAGAATTCAGCCACTTCCATTGATTTTCTATTATGTCAGAATAAACTCCTGCGCTCATCTTCTTGAACCAATCTATCTTTTCTAAAAGATCGTCAGCCGTTTTGAACAACTGCTTTTCTGGCATGTAGTTGCGATATGTGTTCAAATCTTGTGCTAAAAGTGGAATTCCAAGCGCAGCGCATTCAAGCCACTTGATGTTCGACTTGCAACGGTTGAATTCGTTGTCTTGAAGAGGTGCTACCACGACGTTCAAATTCAACGCAGCAAAAACTTCTGGATAGTTGTAGATGTTGACTCCACCGTGACATTCGATTTTTCCAGCTTTGATGTACTTTTCCAATTTCGGAGGAGCATAGCCAAAGAAAACCCATTGAACTTCGTCTACTGTCTTTTCGATAGCGTCAATGATGACATCTAAATCGTCCTTTACTTCGAGATACTTAGAAATATCCTCTATCACTTTGCCGCGTGGATTCTTCCAAACTTCTTTTCCATTTGGAAGCTTCTCCTTCTTGATGGCGTCTTTTGTTTCTGGGTCTTGTCTGATTCCGTCTACGTTGTAATGCGACAAAGAGGAAACCATGCCAATACGAAGCTTTCCTCCCTTGCTTTTAGAACGTCTGAAATTGTTGGTAGACTTTTCGTTGTCGTACTTTCCGCCGATCCACCAGCGCGGAAGATAGTTTGGAATGACTATTATGTTGTCTTTGTCTACGCCGTAAGTTCTGTGGAAGTAATCTTTGAGGTAGTCAGTAGTCGTAAGAACGAAATCAGCGTTGTTCATCATTGAGCGGATGTTTTCTTGGATCTCATCGCTTGCATACGCCCAACGGCCTCTATTATAAGGGGGAATCGTCCGATAATGTGGCGCATCGTCCAAGTTGTAAATCGTCCAAAACGAAAACGCCTTTGAGCAAGGAACTACAATACCCTCAAACAAGCGGCGCTGTTGTGGAGAAATCAATCGTTGAACCATGAAGGAATTAAGTCCTTGATACCAGTTCTGGTCTAAGATCGGTTTTGTAACGACTGTGTTGAATATGCCAGTTTTATCACCCAACGCTTCAATTGAAGCGTTTTGCCACAAAAAACGCCATGCGCCTGTTCCAGATTGATCTGAAGGCCACATAGCGTTGAAAAATTGCTGATTTGCCATTATATGTTGTAAGTTATAACCTAATACGAAATATTATACCATGACTTAGAAAAATCTTCTAAAAAACAGTAGTATATTTTGTAAGACGTTGAAATTAAAAGATGATAGCATTAGATGAAGCAAAAAGAAGAATTTTAGAACTTCTGAAGAAAGCAAAATCTAAAACCAACAAAATGCTATCTCACAAGGAAAACGAAGAGCTGAACAAACTGCTTTTCGATAGAACGTCTTCGAAAAAGACTATTGCTAAAAAGAAAAAGAGAGGAAAAATCCTCTCTTGATCCAAAATTTTAGCTCAGCAGTTATTTGTTGAGCTTGATTTTCATCGTTTCAATCTGCTTTACGTTGTCTGGAGTCATGAACTTCGCGGGATCTGGCTTGCCTGTCCAGATTTTAGTCATTTGGTCGTAGAACTTAGCACGGTCAGCCAAAGACATTTCAGCGTAAGTTTCTGACTTCATCTTCTGAAGAAGCTTTTTGAACTCTTCGAGATAGCTCTTAAAAAATTCTATTTTTTCAGAGCGAGAAAATTCTCTTTCCTCTTCTTCCTCTTCCTCTTCTGATTCTTCTTTCTCAGCTTCCTCAGAATCGTCTTTCTTTTCGACGTTATCAGCTTCCTCGTTGTCAACTTTTTCAGCTTCACCAACTTGTTCAAGTTCAACGTCTTCTTTTCCTGTAGGAGCTGGATCGTTTATCTGAGCGCCAAATTCAACAGTCTGTCCTTGTTCGTCGCAGCCTTTAGCACTGCAATCGCATTCTTCAGCAGCAATAATGTCTACGGCTGTAAAACCAAGTTTTTCTAGCTTTTGAACTGCGTCTAGTTTTGCGTTTTCAAGAGTGTTAGCGTTAGAATAGCATTCACCAGTACGTATCTCTCCATTCTTCATCGCTGAGTAGAAAAGAACGAATGCACATGTGTTGATTGTTGGAGCGTTCATTCCAATCGAATCTTTAGAAGCAGCTTCTGCTGGATCAGGAACGTCTACTGTTTCAAAACCACCAGAATTATCTGACAAATCATCAGCTAGTTTTTCTTCTGAATCAGCAAAACCAGCATCGTCTTCTTCGTCATCAGCTTCTTCTTCCTCTTCCTCTTTTTCATTGTCTAGATATCCTTGTGAAACGGCTAGCTGATAAAGATCGTCGATCTTCTGCTTTGTTTCTGGAGTTAGATCTTCGAAGTCTACGTCAAGCAAGAATTGATGAGCGTGTTCCATGTCTGGACAGTCAAGAAGCTGTTGAACTTTGTTGTAAGCATCTTCGTCCTCGACGATTTTTCCACGAACGATTGGATCGACAGCCTCACGGATGTTTACTTTAGCAAAAGCCGCCATGACGCGGTCCTGTTCGCAGACAAATTCTTTCTTAGATGTTTTTTTCATGTGTAAATCTGTTTGTGTAAAGTGACTAAAACGATATTTGTTTAGTGTATTTACACTGCAAACGTGTTTTTCGCAGCTTGAATTGTGTTCCACATGAGCATTGTGATTGTCATTGGTCCAACTCCTCCTGGAACTGGAGTTATGTAGCTTGCCTTTCCTTGTAGACCTTCAAAATCGCAATCTCCAACAAGACGGAAACCAGATTTCTTAGTTGCATCTGGAATTCTATTCACGCCAACATCTATTACTACAGCGCCTTCTTTTACCATGTCTCCCGTCAAAGTGTTTGGTCTACCAGAAGCTACTACAACGATGTCTGCTTGTTTAGTGATTTCAGTCAAATTCTTAGTTCCAGTATGGCACATCGTGACTGTGCAGTTGATTTCCTTTCTAGAAAGGAGCACTGAAATGGGCTTTCCAACTATGTTCGATCTTCCAATAACGACAGCTCTTTTTCCGTCTGTTTCTATTTTAGCGTATTTCAACATCTGAATGATGCCATGTGGAGTGCATGGAAGAAAGCAGTTGTTTCCTATGACCATGTTTCCGACATTTACTGGAGTGAATCCATCAACGTCTTTTGACGGAGAAATAGTCTCAATGACTTTCATTTCGTCAATGTGCTTTGGAAGAGGAAGCTGAACCAGAATTCCATGGACCCAAGGATCTTCGTTCAGGAACTTGATTTCCTCTAAAAGTCTTTCTTCTGAAACTGATTCTGGAAGAAGAACCGTCTTGTCTTTCATTCCAAGCTCTTCCAGAGCTTTGCGCTTTCCAGTGACGTAAGAAACGCTTGCCGGATTGTTTCCGACTAGAACTACTGCTAGACAAGGCGTTATACCTTTTGATTTGAGGTAAGAAATTTCAGAGGAAAGCTCTTTTTTGATGCTTGCTGCTACTTGCTTTCCATCTATTATATTCGTCGTAATGTTGTTGCTCATGGCAATATGATACTAAAACCATGAACGACGGCATATCAACCAGAAAAGTGTTTTTTCAGAAACTCAAGCTTTTCCTTGCACATGGCTTTCAATTCATCATCAGAATATCTATTGCCAGCTATATGTGAAGCGAATGATGTTTTAGCATTTTTCAACATTCTTCTAGGATATCTTAGCATTTCAGACCAACGAGCGAAAAGTTTTTCTTCCAATTTCTTGAACTCATCCGATTGCATCAACGCTTTGCAACCATCAGAAGTGTTTTTTACTGGTTTGCCATTGAAAATGACATTCCATTTTTTGTCCGAATATTCCAAGTCTATTTTGTCTTCGCCATCTTTTGAAACCATGTGTATTTCACATATGCTGTTTTTTGGTCCAAAGTACTGCGCTAAACGCATGTTTCCAAGATAAGCTATTTTAGACTTGTCAAAATCGATATGTTGTTTTAGAAAATCTTCGTCTTTGTAGTCTTCAAGAGATTCAGTCTTGATTTCATTAGACAATATACCAATGATTTTTTCTATGTCGCCATCAGTCAATTTTTGAGGCATCATAGACTTGATTAACTCGACGTCATCTATGTTATTTCTGATTTCTGTAGCTGAAAAAGGAACTCCATTTTTTCCTTCAAGTGGTACCACGGCTGCTTCCTTTGGATCTACAATTTCTATATCTGTTCTGTCTTTAAAATACTCTGGGGCGGCACTAAACCGTTCCCAATCATCATCTTTCTTAGAAGAACCTAGATAGACTTTAGCGTTCTTGAGTTCATTTTCTACGCAATCATAAGCAGCAGTTACTGGAGAAGGCTTTTCAGAAATTTCAACTTTGACTTTGTGTCCAAGATTATAGCGCTTGATGAAAATCTCAAGAATAGCTTTAGACATTTCAGGCGTTATGATGGTTCCATTTTTCGTCTTGCGAATCGACTTTGCTGACTTTGGATTAGAAATGATGACCTTGACCTCGTCGGCAAGATCAGCGTATTTCTCAATCATCGACCAATGGCCTGCGTGGGGAGGCCGCATAGCGCCGCTAACTAAAGCTATCGATTTCTTCATATTTTTATAGTTGTCTTAAAGCTTCGTCATAAACTTCAATAGTTGGCCCATCGTCTTCATCAAAGTCTATGATTAGTTCTTCTTCTCCGTTTTCTTCCCAAATTTTTTTAAGATCATCTATCGTTTTCAGTTTGGCTTCGGTTCTTTTAGGTTTTGCACCACTTATAGTGCTAATAGAAAAGACAACGCCTGCTTCAGATTCTTCAATCTTCCAGTCAGGTTCTTTTGATTCTTCCCTCAAGCCAAGATCGTTTGCAAGAAATTTGCGCGGATCTTCAATAGCCATTTCTGCATATTTTCTGACAAAATCTAGAAAATCTTTTTCGTTCGTTTTGTCTATCTTTACGTTGTCAGATTTAGCAGTATCAAGAATTTTCTTTATCGATGGATTGCTAACATCTAACTTTTTCAAGACGTCTTTGCAATATTCCTCACATTCTTTGTCACTAAGAACCGCCACTATCATCTGAAAATGCTTTGCGACAAGCGTCTTAAGAGTTTCATCGTCTTTTGGTGATCTACTAGTTTTGATCTTAAGCATTTTCAAAAGACCTTCGTTTATTTCCTTAGCTTCGACGATCTTCAATCCCTTGTGTGAATCAGCGAATTTCTTCAGCGATTCAACAAGGTTTCCTTTGTAGTTCTTTACTTTGTATGTCTTCATAGGTTTATCTATCGTATTTCATTATTCCAAGTAGTTGGTTTATAGCTCCGAAGTTTCCTGTCATTTTGAAGACACGCCCATTGTATAAGAAGACGATTCCTTCTACGCCAGTAGCTTCTTTGCCAAATTGTTCCAGTTTCTTAAGATTCTTTTCAAGAGTCTTAAGTCCGCTTGATGAAAGTTTGTCTTTGTTCTTTTCAAGTTCAGCTATCGCAACGTCAAGTTCTCTGCTAAGTTCTTTTGCACTTTCGCTTCTGTCAGCCGTAACATAACCAACCAAATTCTTCATCAACTGCATTCCAGCGTCAACCACTAAGGCTTCTATTGGAAGAATGTACTTTTGATTGTCTTCTGGTTGTGATTCTTCTACTTGCTTAATGAATTCCTTGTACTCCTTCGACTTTGGATCGATGCCTTCGTCTTTAGCTATTTTTTGAAGTTCTATCTTAGAAGTTTTTTGATCTGAAACGTATGACAATCTATTGACTAGCCGATTGATGAATTCTGGAGTGCGCTTTTCAGAAAGACCAGAATTTTCAGCTGCTTTCTCAAGTTGCTGCCTGTACTTTTCTGCAACAAAATCTTTGATAGTAGTTTCGTCAGAGAGCTTTCCCTGGATATTTTTAAGCTTTGAAAGTACATCCTGTAAGCTTTCCTTTGCCGTCTTTGAATTCTTAATCTTCAACTTGGCATCATTTGCGATCTCGAATTTTTCTTGATTCAGCGCATTGTGCTTTTTCAGAAGATCGTAAAGCTTTTTCGCAAGCGTCTTGTCTTCCGAAATTTTGTTGAAGTTCTCATCATAAATGTTGACACCATGCAACTGAATCAAACAACGATCTCCATAAGAAACGACATTTTTAGTTGGCGGATAAATGATCTCGAAGGCCATGTAGTTGTGGCCATCGTTGAATATGCGCTTCAATTCGGTTTGTGAAAGAGAATCTATAGCCTTTGAAATGTCTTTCATCGAGTTGACAAAAGCGTCTTTTATCTCTCCTCTTCCTTCAAACTTTTCTGAAAGCTCTTTAATAGACATAGGCTCTTTCAAGGTGGCTTTGTTTCTGGCTGCTTTTACTTGACCGTCCTTGTAAGTAATTGCTAAAGCAAGACCATCAGTTTTCTCGCTTATTTCTATTTCTCCAGAAAACAGTTCGCGGAAAATCTCTTTCAACTCACCAAATGTCATTTCACCATCTTCAAAGAGATGTGACATGTGACCAGAGGCTCCACCTTCGTTTAAAAGGTTGTGTTTTGATTCTTTAAGATACTCTAAAAATGTCATTATCATATCTTCTAGCTATACTTCTTATGGTTTTAGTTCAAATTTCAAAATGTCTTCCAATGAAAGCATTTTAGCTGTATGATAGAAATCGCGTATTTTCTTAGAGGAGAAGTACTTTCCTAAAAAGTCTTCCAATGAGCTAGCCGAAATAGAAAACTTCTTCTTTAGCTCCCCCAGCAAGTCTTTTGCTGATTTCTCATGAAAGATCTTTGGATAGATTCCCATTCTTACACCGTGCATTTTCCAAGTAATTCTATCGTTAGCTGTTTTCGTGCATAGTTTTGGCTTCCTATCGCCAGATGGAATCTCCGGGTTCTTTTCTACAAAATTGGCGCCAAACTCGAATGCATCGCTTCCACGCTTCTTAAAAGATATATCTCCTTGAAGAAGAAAATTGACGTTGTTCAGACCATATTCGTTAGCGCCAAAATCCTTACCATACACCGCATAACCATAAAGTGATTCATCAAGCTCCTCCGACTGAACATCATATAAAGAGCTTCTTCTTCCATTCTCATCTGTGAAGAGTATCTTAACCCCGGCTACAAAAATCTCAACTGATTTTATAGCATCGCTAGAAGCATTCTCCAACTCATGCTTAGAAACTCCGCCATATTGCGAAAAATCTTTGGCAGAAGACCCCTTCTTATGGCTGATCCACAGCACAGGCTTAGCCTCTTCCACATTCGCATTCTTCTTATAGTCTTCAGAAGTAAAGCCATATATAGCAATATCAGCCTTTGGCGTGCCTTCCTGTTTCTTAGCGTAAACAGCGTAAACTATTTTTCCATCGCTGTTATATACAGGAATCTTCAAAGAATATTCTTTTCCATTCTCCTCAATGAACTTATTAATTGCATCGACGTTCTTAAACTCCTCGTCCGTTCCAGCGGTTCTTCCCGAAAAGTTTCCCTTGAATATCTTCGTCCAAGAAAAACCAAACTTATTCGCTATAGCATTGAATTCACTTATAGTTGGGAGTTTCTCACTAAGGAACTTTTCAAATTCAGAGACGTCTTTTATATCAACGACACTTTCTACTCTGCTCTTTCCAATTAGAATGCTTTTGTTAGCGACAATGTACTTAATTACATCCTTTAAATAGTTATGCTTCTTAAAATCAACATTGCTGAACGACGATTCTTGCAGAAGATATTCTAAAAACTTTCCCATGTTTTTTTCTTGAAATTATTTAGTAATTATTATTTAAAGAGGACGCCCATGCTTATTGTTCCAGTGGCTATTGCTTCTAACATAGTGTAAACATATTTACACTTAAAGGCTGAAAACTGGAGACAAAAAATCCCGCAGTAATGCGGGATCTTTAGAAACATTTCTTATTAAGACAATGTTTAGAGCATTTCCGTCCAGGAACCACCTTGACGCATCACGTTAAACTCAATGATGATAAATTCAGCGCTCTTAACTGGACGTACCCCGATTTTCACGCGGAGTTCCCCTCTATCGATTACCTCAGGCGTATTGATCGACTCATCACAGATGATCTTGTAATCAATCATTCCGCCTTGGCCTTTGATTTCCTTGAAGACGCCATCAACAGCATCGTAGAAACGCTGACGAGTATACGTGGTATTGTTCTCATACACATACCAACGGGCGATTTCATAAACCATTCTCTCGAAGCGGAGCATCGCTCTACGGACATTCACCCGGTCAAGCGCGCTAGCTTTGCTTTGGAAAGTTCTTTGTCCTTCAAGCACTATACCATCATTTGGATAGTTGCGAGCGTAGTTCCAGCTCTTTGGATAGATTTCATCAGCTTGACGTTGCGTTGGATTGAAAGCCACATCGAGTGCAGCCACAACTCCACGGTTCAGCCCAGCAGGAGCCATCCAGTAATCGAAGTTGATGTCAGTGTTCAAGTAAACGCCCATCGCTTGGATCGAAGGAGGACACCAGAAGTAGTCACCAGAGAATTCATCAGCCTTCTGGAACCAGTCGCAGTAGCCAGCACCATAGTTCGTGTTGACGCCAGTGATGTATTTCAGCAAAGGCAAGATCGAGCTGTCGACTGTGTTGCTTGGTTTTGAAGGACGAACGATCTTCTTGTTGCCTGTCAAGCAGAATGGACGAGGACCATCTGCTACGAACATGCAGTCCTTGCGGATGTTCTTGCAGAAGTTGTCGTACATGTCTAGAACAGCTCTCCAAGTCTTAGTGTCTTCCTTGTTGCGGAGCTTGAAGAGAGCAGCTTGTTCAGAAGCAGGATCGTAAACTCCGGAGCCTCCATTGTAGACGCTCTTGATGAATTGAGCTATGTTGGAAACGCCCGCATCGCAGACTACGTCGATAGCTTTTTCGTTGATGTCTTCGTTCTTGTTCCACACGAGAGGAAGTGCTTTCAGAATCGAATCTGTTAGCGAAATGTTCTTCTTCGTCATGTATTGGTAGAATCCTAGATCACCAGCCTTCTGAGGTTCGTTAAGCATCAGAATGTCCATCTTGGAATACATTTCTCTAGTAGCTGTCTGGTTGAAGCAGTTTGAGTAGAGTTCGATGTATTCTGATTGGCTGTTGACGAGAGTGTCGATGAACGTGCTAGCACCAGTGTTTGGATCAGTTGCGTTCTTGTCTAGTTCGCCAGCGAAAGCTTCTACTATGTCGTAATTGACTTTGTTTCCTTCGCCTGGATCGAGGAACGCGCGAAGAACGACAACGCCGATCTTCTTCAGATTCTGTCTGTCCATGTGTCCTTCTGAATCGAAGTGGATGGATGGGAAAGAACCAGCTACTAGTTTTGAAACAGTGTAGACTCCTGCGTTGTCAGACATGAATGGAACAGCTGCATCTTCGTCTTTGATCTCGAAAGGAGCTGTGATTCCGTTTTCTGCCATTCCGTCAGCTGTCAATGTTTGAGCAGTTCTGATTGCGTTGTATTTCGTGATGCCAGAATCGCCGGTGTCGAGAAGAGCTTGAGAGTAAAGCGCGTTGGCTGCTGTTGTCACGACTGGAATTATTCCAACGACTTCCTTTTGTTCTCCGGAAGGAGCCTTAGCGTAAGCCTGACCAAGCGTTCCACGAGTCTTGTCTACGATGACGATCTTGTTAGTGCGAACTGGAGTTTCACCAGTAGCGTAACCGTCGATTGTTTCTAAATCTTCAAGAGTGACATCAGCTTTAGAATCGATTGTCAAGTATTCGTCAACCGTGTTGTCAGCGTTCTTGATTTCTGAGAAGGCAAGAACTGTTGAAATCATGTCTTCTTGGAGAGCGCTTAGCGTCTTCTTCTGAGCTTCAGTTCCAGATGTTCCATAGGCTATATCAGAAAGCGCATTGTATGTTTCAGTTCCAACGAAATCCTTTGAAAATCTCAGAATGTCATCGTAACGCATTTCTGAAACAGCGCCATCGATTACAGCTGTAGTCGAAGATAGTTCTGGAGAAGAAGAATCAGGACCGTTGTAAAGCTCGAAGAACGTGCTTAAAAGTGTTCCAGGACCATCATTATCAGCGTCTACTGACAAGAAGAAGACGTTTAAATTGTCAGCGTTGCGAAGAATCTTCTTGTGCTCTGGATTTGAAACGATTGTGTTTTCTAGATAGTAGTTGATAGCGACTTTAGCGAATGGAGAATCATGATAGATTCCATCTCTAGCTTCTTCTACTATTTTCGCGAACTCTTCGCTTGCAAGCATCGTGTTGAATGCTTCTATCAAAGCGTCTAGCGGAGTCAAAAGTTCATCATGAGCTTTTGTCGTTAGAATCGTCTTTAGTTCTTCAGACTGAGAATCTTCCCAGTGAGTAGCTGGAGCTTCTGGAGCGCCACCCATTGCTAAGAACTTGTCGAAAACAGTTGACAGTGAAGAACCTTTGTCTCCGAAAAACTTGTCTAAATCGATTACTCTGTTGACTAGTTCTACTACATTTGTGTCAATGTATAGTTGACGGGACTCTTCGTATTTTTCGTATAGTTTGGAAGCTCTGTAATAAGCACCAAGATTGAATTTAGAAGTATCGCAGTAGAAGTATGGCTTCAATCCTTTGTAAAGCCCTGAGTCTTGATTGAAATCAAGTTCGTTTAGCTCGTTGAACAGTTCTTCATTTGCCTTGAAAAATCTGTAAGCTATAGAATCGACGAATTGTGGATATGTGTGAGTTACACTGTTTACGTTGACGCCAGTTGAAGGATCGCAAGCTGCTTTGAAGGAATCAGATTTGTCGTTTCCACCAAGACCTTCTAGAATAGAATCGATGAACAACTTTACGCTTGCTGGACCATCTTGAACGATAACACCATGTTCGTCGCTGAAGTTCAACGATTTTCCTTCTGCGGCTAAACGTTGTCTGAATTCTGAAGTAGAATCGAATGTGGCTGAAAGTTTAGCCATGACGTACACGACCGGAGTATACATCCAGTTGTCTTGTTCGCTGTCCTCGACATCAAGTTCTCCAAGCCAGTCGCTTAAAGCGTATGCGTATGGAATTGCAATCGTGAATTCTTGTGAAGACTTAGAAAAACCAACTAGTTCATCCTTGAATTTGTCAGCCTTGAAAAGAGTGTCCTTGACATCATCTGTAGCTGAAAGATCATATCCAAATTCTGAATAATCACCAGCAAGAACTTTGTTCAAACCATATTCGTCAGCGTATTCAGCAACTGTAGAAAGTTGTCTTAGCTTTTCAACGTTGACTGTGTATGTCTTGACGGTGAACTTGTTCAAAGAGTCGTTCTTGTAAGGTAGCTTGCAAGCGTATAACTTTCCGCCTTGGTTGATTACCTCCATGCAAGCGTTGAAAAAGTAGCGTTCTGCTTCGTTTGTTGGTTCTCCGAATTGTTGGAGCCAAGCTGAACGTGAAGTCAAAAGAGTTGGTTCATAATCACGGCCCTTTGAAGCGAAACCAGTGACTAAAACCGCTGTTCCGACTGGTCCGTTAGTATATTGGGACAAATCTCTTTCTGTGATTTGCACGCCCGGGCTGTCAATGTTTCTAATTGCCATAGTAAAGTTCTTCTTTCTAAAAATTTAGTGTTTGATTCTATTTACACCACTAAAAGAAGAACTGAAGCAAAAATTTAGATCACTTCAAATCAAGAATACCAAAATTCGTTCGTTTGTCGTGTCTATTCGTTATGACAAAGCAGAATTTTCTGATTCCTTGATTGTAAGCTGTCACGAATTGTCTATCGGAATTCGTCAAAGGTCTAGAAGTTCTACCACCATCAACTGGCCACCATTCAATGAATCCTCCAAACCAAGCGTTGTTCCACCAATAATATCCACAGAACATAAGATCACCCATTTGTCCGAATGGATCAGAATAAGTTGTTCCAGTAGCAGCAGGAGAAATTCCGACACTATTTCCTCCTTTATAGGTGAACTCAACAGAAGACATAACTTGAGACATCTTTTTGACCTTGTCGTAGGTTTGACCTCTAAATCCAACGCCCCATTCGACGCCCAAAGGAGGAAGACCGCCTCCGCCTGGAGCCATCAACCACGTTGTTATGAATGCATGAGAAGCCATTTTTTCTTTTCTTTCTCTTATGTGACAATTTTACTGCACTTGATTTGGTCTTTGCAAATCTGAGTTCCTGTTTCAAACAACAAATACGCTTTTGGAGTTGAAAGTACGTATGTTCTCAACTGCGAATTTCCATTGATCTTGTTAGAAAGATTCACTGAAACCGTTACTCCAAGTCTAGAAAGATTGACCGTGTCTAAAGTGCTTGTGTACCTCCAATGCCCATCAGCTAACAATTCAATTCGGAAAGACACATTTGCCGGATCTTCTGTGAAACCAACTTCCATTACCTTGAACGTCAAAACGAATTTGGTGTTTTTCTCAGATATCGTCAACGTTGGAGACCCTAGAACTAGATTTACTGTTGTTTTTCCTTTTTTGTAAGGACTATCATCACTAGGCATTGAATCAAGAGCTCCAGCAGAGGATCCACCGCCTTTCATCATCCACGCTGTTGAACTAAACAAAGCCATAGTTAAGCTAAGACTGAGTTAGTCACCTCTTCAAGGTCAGCGCTCTGATTGACTACAATCGAATTGATGACAATGAATTCTGCGCTCTTTATTGGACGAATCGCTATAGCTGCATGGATTTCGTTTCTGTCAGCTGTTTCTGGCGTGTTGTTCTCGTTGTCCAACTTGATGTAAAACTCAGAAATTCCGTTGTTGACTTGGACCTTCTGAAGAAATTCTGTCAGCTGGTCTCTGAAGCGAGTCAAAATCTGAGGCGTTATGTTTTCGTAAACGAACCAACGAGCTATTTCCTTGATGCCCTTCTTGATACCATTACACAAACGACGGACGTTTACTCTGTCTAAAGCTGTTTTGTCTGTTTGGAACGTCTTTTGTCCTTCGAGAATGATTCCTCCAAGTGGATAAGAAACAGCGTAATTCCACTGTTGGTCGTAAAACGATTGAGCTTCTTTTACTGTTGGATTGAAAGCAACGTCGTATGCGTCTGAAATTCCTCCTCTGCGTTCTCCAGCAGGCGCATCCCAAACATTAGAATATCTGTCTGTGTAAAGATAGACGCCAACTGCTTTTATCGAAGGTGGACACCAGAAGTAAGACTGAGAAACATCGTCTATGCATTTGAACCAGTTGCAATAACCGGCTGCGTAAGAAGAATTAGTTCCAAGCATGTATCGGATCTTTGGAGCAATCGTCTTCAAGATAGTGTTTTTAGGCGCCGTCTTTCTGATGATCTTTTCATTTCCGACTAAACAGAAAGGTCTCATTCCGTCAGCTATGAAGATGCAGTCTTTTCTAGTGTATTTAGCGAAATCGTCGTACTTTTTCAGAATTCTCTTCCAAACAAGCGAAGATTCTGGGCCAGAAAGAGAGTAAGAACCATTCAAATCGAACTCAGGCTCGTAGAACAACGTTTCAGCGCTAAGTGAGTGCATGAATTGAGCTATGTTGGAAGTTCCAGCATCACAAACAATGTCGATTGGAACAGCGTTTGGATCTTTGCAATTGTCGAGAATCAAGTCAAGAGACTCGTCTATGGTTTTTTCTGAAATGAACTTCGAACATTGAGAAACGAAAAATCCAAGTGAAGTGATTTTTTGGTTTGAAATCAAAAACGTTGAAGCTTCAGTGTATTTTGTTGGAACAGAAGCACTGCTTAAAGACGCTTGTGATTGAAAAGCGAAATTCGAGAACACGTTTATCAGTTCAGATTGTTCATTTACGATGTTGTCGATGAAAACGCTTTTTCCATTTTGGTCTTTTTCTCTTCTGTTCAATGATCCTACGAAAGATTCAACTGGAACGAAATTAACTCTGCCATCGTTCGACGTGTCAGAAACCATTTTGAACACGACAATTCCTATCTGTTTCAGATAAGTTCTGTCTAAAGTGTGCTCATTGTAGAAGTTTATCGAAGGAAAGTACTTCGCAGCTATTTTGCTTACTGTTTCTGAAATTGTTTCTGAAGAAGCTATATGAATAGCAAAATTTTCTAGTATAGCTCTTTCTGGAACTTGATTAGCTGAGTGTCCGTCTATTTCGCCAACGTTGTCTATCGTCTGAAAATCTTCTGCTATGTTGAAAACTGAAGTTTCGTCTTCTGCAACTGAAAGAAGATTTTGGAAATACAAAGCGTTCAAAGGAGAAACCACGACTGGAACGTATCCCAGATAATTTCTAGTTTCCCAAGCGCTTAAATCTAGAAGATTTGGATCAACTGAATACTTGTTTCTAGAAATATCGACGATGAAAAGCTTGTTTTCAGCTGGTCTTGCATTTCCTACAAGCAGATCGTCGTATTGTTCCATCGTCATCAAGTGCGTTGAATCTACTTCACCAAACGTTTCTTCTAGAACTGTACTAAAATTAGTTTTGTCTACTGATTCAAATTCGATGTAAGAGGTAATGCTTTCGTCTAATGACGCTATTCCGCTCAAAAATGATTGTTCAGCTATAATAGAAAGCTCTCCGCCATTTTTAGCTTGATAGACGGTAAAAGAAAATTTGTCCTTAGATTCATTGTCGTATGGAATCTTGGAAGTGATTACTCGACCACCTCTGGAAAAAACTTCTTTAGCTGCATTGTAAAAGTAACGTTCAGCTTCGTTTGTTGGGTACCCATAAGTGTTCACGAAATCTGGCAGAGAACGAGAATATTTAGCATCGTAGTCATCACCTTTGTCAGCGAATCCCGTGAAGAAAGTCATCGTTCCAACGGCAGCTCCGTCGTTTATCATGCCATATTGCGAACGGTCTATTTCGTTGTATTCTACGTTTGGAGCGTTGAACTTCCGATAAATCATAGCGCGGTAAAAAATTTTTTAGTGGTTTCTGTTCTATTTACAACTAGGCATAGTATAATAATTGATATCTAATATATGGCACATATAGTAGATATCTTATCTATCTTTATCATCTATGTTATCAATAGAGTTTATCGAATTAGGCCCATGAACGAAGACAAAGAAAAAAGAGAACCATTCTTGAAGGACAACACTGAATTGAACAAACTCATTGAAGAGTTCAACGATGACGTGAACATCACTTTCCAAAACCTTCGAGAAAAATCCTTTTTGGTTTCTACTATCAGAGCGAAGTGGCTTGCTAGGTACTTCAAGGAGAAAGAAAACTTAGAAAGAATCAAAAAGGCAAAAGCAAAAATTCTTCAGCAAAAAATGGGTGATTCACAAACGAAAGAATCGATTTTGCGTCTAAAAAACGAAACTGCTATTTCTAAGAACGACGAAACGATCCAAAAACTAAATTCGATGCAAAAAATCACTCAAGACAACATTGAATTCATCGAAAGAAGCTTTTCTATACTAGACAATCTTGGTTTTCAGATAAAGTCCATTACTGAAATTCTAAAACTGGAGTCTGTTTGATGTTTGAGCAGTACATCGACGATTTTCTCACTGAAGAAATGTTTCCTCCTGGGAAATGTTTCCGAATCGTTTTCGATCCTGTTACTGCTAAATTCCGTTTGTTAGCTAAAGCGCATCACGACTTAGAAAAAGTAGTAGATTCGTTTTCGACTTTCAACAACGCTTCGTTTTTCACTAGACAGTATGGATTTGACAGCGAGAACAAAGTCTATTCAGTCAACAAATTCGGATATTTTTCTATTGGTCTTATATTCGAGGTTCTAAATTATCTAAAAAGGGAGTATGGAGGATTAGACCAAATAGCTCTTTCTAAAAACACCAAACAATTCATCGTTGATTACCTTCTTCCGTTGAAAAGCTTTGCCAAAAATCGTGATAGAAGCAATTTTAACGTCTCAAACGTGTCGAAAACATATCAATTACGTGAATATCAGACCAACGCGATAAAAGCGCTTATATTCGATGGTTGTGGAAGAGGCTTGATTGAACTTCCTACAGGTTCTGGAAAATCATTCGTCATTGGAAATTTCATCTACACGCTTTTACAGCAGTACGACTCGTCTTTGAAAACATTGATCTTCGTTCCAAACAGACAGTTAGTAGACCAGTTCTACAAAGACCTTTTAGATTATGGTTTCAAGAAGGAAGAAGTCACTAAACTTGCTTCTGGACTAAAGAAAACTGAAAAATACGATCCAGACGCAAAAATAATCGTGTCTAACAGACAATATTTGTTCACGAACAAGGAAAAACTTCCAAAGATAGACGTTTTGATTGCAGATGAAGCGCATAGTGTTGCAGTTCCAGATTCTCAAACTTACAAGTTCGTCGAAAATCTCAACTGCTCGATAAAAGTAGGCTGCTCTGGAACACTTCCAAGAGACAACTACAGAAAATGGTCGTTAATTGGATTGTTTTCGCGCATCTTGTATACAGAAGACATCGTGAAATTGCAAGACGAAGGTTATTTGACGAAACTAAAGATAGAAGTATTGTCAGTAAAAGACGAAAGTGTTGAAAGCGACAAGAACATTCCATTCAATCTGAATTCAACTGTCAAATACATTGAAGGAGGAGACGTAGCTTTCAACGAAGCATACAATGCTGAAGTAGAATACACGAACAAGAACTGTCTGAGGCTTTACACTCCGATGATTAAGCGAATCGAAAAACTGAAAGGAAACGTTTTAGTGCTTTTCGACAGAATAGAATTTGGACATGAGTTGTTTGAGACGCTGAAAGAATGGAAACCAAGAGGCTCTGAAATCTACTACGTTGACGGAAGTATTTCAGTAGACAAAAGAGAAGAAATAAGAGCTGAGTTTGAAAGATCAGACAACAACGTTTTGATTGCTCAAAGCGTCACTTATGCGACAGGGATAAATTTGCGGAACCTTCCAAATCTCTGCTTCACCGGAGGAGGCAAGTCGATAACGAAGTGCATTCAGTCGATTGGTAGAACGCTTCGTTTACATGAAAACAAGGAGTTTTCAACGATAATAGACTGCGTTTTCAACTTCAAGTACTCGAAAAAGCATTTTCGCGAACGTCTGAAAATGTATCGTGACTTCTACAAGAAGCAAAAGCCAGATTCTGTAGAAAAAGTTTCAGTCTGACAAAAGAAAAATGGATGCCTTTCGACATCCATTTTCGTTAGTTGTGTGTTAGTTCAATTAGTTGATAGAACGAATTGGGAATTAAGCACCTTTGAAAAGACGCTTGTTCTTTTTGACGAACTGTTCAATTGATTCAGCTGTGACTTCTTTCTTTTCTTCCTCTTTTTCTTCTTCCTCAGCTTCTTTTACTTCTTCTTTCTTTTCTTCTTCGTCATCCTTCTTTTCTTCTTCAGATTCTTCGCACTTCTCTTCTTTTTCTTCTTTCTTTTCTTCCTTTTCTTCAGAATCTTCTTTTTCTTCCTCTTCCTCTTCTTCTTTTACTTCTTCCTTGTCATCAGCTTTCTTTTCATCGTCTTCTTCTTCACCAAAAAATTCTTTTGCTGAAGTTAGCTTTTTGCTATCATCTTCCTCGACGGCTTCTTTTTCTTCCTCGTCATCCTTCTTTTCTTCATCAGCTTCTTCGCACTTTTCCTTGTCGCATTCATCAGAATCGTCTTCGTCTTCTTCTACTGGTTCTTCTTTTTCCTCGTCATCTTCTTCTTTCTTTTCGTCTTCGTCGAAAAGTTCTTTCAGAGAGACCATTTCGACATCATCAGCTTCATCGACTTCGTCTTTGTCGCATTTTTCTTCTTCGTCTTCGTCTTCTTCGACGAATTCTTCTTCCTCTTCTTCCTCAGCTTCATCGGTTGTTTCAGTTTCTTCTTCGTCAGAAACTTCTACTTCCTCTTCATCTTCGTCAGACTCGAAAAATTCTTTTGCGTCAACTTCAGCTTCTTCAGCTTCCTTGACATCCTTTTCTTCTTCTTTAGAGGTATCGACTTCGACTTCCTTTTCTTCCTCAGCTTCTTTTATTTCTTCCTCTTCCTCTTCGGATTCACGGATGAGCTTTGAGTAAATTGCGTTTAGACGCTTGTTTTCAGAAACAATTGCTTGGTCGAAACGCTTCAATAAATCTAGATATTTCATATTGTATTGTTTATGTGTTAAAATGTTGTTTAGAAAAATTGTCTGCACTTGCAGATTTGCGATTATTTACGTTGCTGAGACAAGTAATACGGTTGTAAATATGTAAGCAGGAAAAAATTTTAGATGGCAGTCAACCAGAACGATTTAAACGAATTACGATATATTCGCAGAGAAAACCTAAAGCAGGAGTCGAAAATAGTAGGCAACTGGTATCGAGATTTGTTGCGGAGTTACGGGGTCGACTGCAACTACTACAAGCTGAAACTGCCTTATCCAGAAGTTTTCAAGACGGTTGTAGACCAAAACAACATCGTCAGAGCAGCTTACGGAGAGGACCCAGATCCAAATTACAAGGTTTCAGCTGAAATGATTACCTACATGGAAGTTGAAAACGACATCTTTCAGTTAAACAAGTTTGGAGCTTTTCCTTCGACTAACGTCAATTTCTACTTCGATTCAAAGGACTTCGCTACTTCTTTAGCTTACAAACTTGGACAATATAAGGAATACCCAATAGACGAACAGCAGATAGAAATTGAGTTCGAAGCTGATGAAGCTGACAAGTTTGAGAATCTAACAGTTCCTTTTGCTTGTGCTATTCTTTCAGGAGAATGCGTAATTCCGTTTGGTGACGACTTTGAGTTCGATCTAAACAAGAAGGCGTCTATTCCAGTCGATGTAGTAAGCACAAGCGAACCAAAACTCGATTTTCCAGTCAACGAATACATCTACAAGTCGTTCAATTACACGTTAAGCGCTTCTATAGCTGATGAAATCGTTTTGCGGTTCGACTTCATCGTGAAAGAAACAAAACCTGGGCTTTACAAGCTGACTGGAACATTGAAAGGGGTCGTTTTGTTCCGTGATTTGTCTCTTGTTTCTAAATACTCAGAAGAGATCCACCCAGAGGTTGGAGATGTCATTACAATCGATTTTCCAGACGCTAAATCAAGAGAGCAGTACAAAATAACAGAAGCTGTTGACATAAACTTAGCTAGCGACGGAATAAATCCATTGTTGCATAGATACATTTGGAAGTGCAAAGCAATAAGATACGTTCCAAACGCATCGAATGAAATTCCAGAAAAGAACTTAGCTAATGAAAGAGTTCTAGAAAAGATGGACGCTGACAATTTCGCGTCTGAAATAATAGCAAAGAAGATTTCTGAATATCCAAACAACGAAGATGATATTTATGGTGGTTATGAACGCAACGAACCTTTCGCTGATTTGAACAACGTTTCTGAAAGCAAGAAAAAAATTCTGTTAGATTCTATTTCTGATTCTGGATCGTTGATAGACATAATGGTGTTTGGAAATGGCGCCGCTTTGAAAACGAATGGGTTTGATCTCTACTTCAAGTCACCAGTGAACAATTGGTTCAAGTTGACACAATTCAGACTAAATGGATCGTTCTTAGAAACAGACGAAGAAATAGACTTTTTGAAGGCTTCAGATGATATGCTCGTTTTCGTCAACGTGATGGGTGAACAAAGCGTGTTGTGCAAGAGCTTCATGGAAAAGGATGAACTGCTAGAACTTTCAGCGACTACTCTGGAAAGCGAATTCTGCCTGGTATCACTGAAAAATCTCACTACTTTCGGAAATGGTTATCAGAATTTGAACGAAAAAGGAGATACGTTCTTCAAGTTCGCAAATTGCAATACTAAATTGATGAGTGTTGGCGAAAATTTGTATGCCAACATGGGAAATGGTGCTATACTGAAGCTAAACTAAAGCTTCACATGTAGTATTGATTAGCTACTTCGTTTGTCAGTCCCCAGTCGATTGGAACTAAGACGTCTTCATTGTCTCGGTTGACAAACGCCCAGTTGTCCTTTTCTGCGAAATCGCCTATTGAAATTTCGTAAACAGCTTCTTTCTCGAAAAGCACTTCAAACAACGAAACGAAAGGAACATACTTTTTGTCAGCTTTAGCAACACGTTTGAAATCGTCCAAAATGCGTTTCATTGGTTCTTTTCCTTCGTTGCCCATCTTCTTCAGACGCTTGATTCTTTTTAGTGCAACGAAAACATCGTCAAAGGTTCCTATTTCCGGAATTTCTCTTCTAGCGTCTTCATGAAAACCATTTCGTCTAAAGTCGTTCCAAAAAGAAAAGAAATCGTCGAATTCTTTGCTGTCTACTTTTCTTCCTATTTCACACAGCAGAGAAATGTTAGTATGCTTGTCGATTCCGAACAATTCCGGAAAGCATGGATTTCTCTTCCAATTGAAATCCTCAAGCATCTTGATTTCGCCTTTGTTTTGAGCGATACCTTTGACGTTTTTAGCTACTTTCAAACAGACTGCTCTTCTTTTGACGTTCTTGCATCCACCTTTTGGAATCATGTAAGCTGTTCTAGCTGATCCTGTTCCGACAAACTCAATCATCTTGTTCTTTAGATAGTCGTTGACCATCGAATAATGGAGCACTTCCTCTTTGAAGTCGTTGTAGTCGAAAGGAAATTTCTTTTCAAAATCTTCTGAAACTACTCTATTCAATTCGTCAAACGCTTCTTTTGATACAATCGTAAGCATTTCAGTTTTTCCTTTCTAAATATACAACATACATGAGCTGCTTCAAAACAACATCCCAAGAAATTCTTCCGAAGCCCATCGCTCCCCATTCTCTACCCCAAGAATTCTGGATTATCAGAGAATCCTTCAAATAACCAACAACAGTGACACAATGACCTCCAACTGTTTTTTTCTTTGCTGATTCAAGAATCGATTCTCCTTTCTTGAGATTGTACCAATCTTCTGAAATCTTGAAGCCACCAGCTAAGAAACCATTTTTGTGGATCAATCTTTTCAGCGTTTCAATCGTTTTGTCAGTCTTGTCGTTGTAGTATTTTTTGATCTCATAAGTTCCAGCAACGAACTTCTTTCCAAGATCAAGCGCTACCTTCAAAGTTATTTCTGGATAAGTTCCACCTACGTCTATCAAGCCATCTAGTTCTTTAGCTTTAGCATAAATGTGTCCAGCGTCAAGTTGGAGAAGTTTTCCAGTTTCTTTCCAATACATCGTTTCGATGATTTGTGCAGCAGTATAAGCAGCGCAATGAGCAGTATCACCTTGGTCGTCAGTTGGAGAACAATATTGCCGCAAATCTAGTTTCAGAGGAGTTATTGTTCCGCTTAATTGAATTTCGTCGTTTCCAGTTTTTTCAGAAAACAACACTGGTTCTAATTCATGCTTTTTCTTGTAGTACTTGATGAGTTCTCGATTGCTTTTTGCCATTTTGCTTATCTGATTCCGTTAGTTGGTATTGTCCAAGTTATCCAAACGAACTCTTCATCGTCAAAAGCGTCTCTTGACTTTACAGACTCATTTTCGTTTGTTGGAAAAGAAGATTTTTTGAAGGTGTATTCTTTTTTTCCAAAAACAATCTTGTTTGGAAAATCTGAAACTGATGTCAAAAGATAGTACAAGGTATGATTAGAAAGCACCCAAACAGAATCATTGTCGTTGAAAGAACATTTTTCGTTGTCAATCACGATTTCGTTTGTCGCATCGTATCTTCCTTCAAATGGATAGACAGAAGAAACAGTCAATGGCTGCTGCTTTCCGGAGAAACATCCAGAAAAGCAGAATGTTAGTGAAAGTAAAGATGCTAAAAAGAATTTTCTAAGACTCATTGTTGTTTTCCTTGTTGGTGTTTTTCCTTGTCGTTTCCTAGTTTGTCAGCAATATCGAATAAATCAGAAAGATTTCCATTGTTTATTGTCTCTTTCAATTCGTCTTTCGTTTGTTCGATTTTCTGCTCTTGTTGTTTTTGCTCTTGTTTGTTTTTGTAGTCGAAAAACGTTTTCAGTAGTTTTTGGATGCTTCTTACAGCAATCGGAAGCGCGAAAATTCCGGATACTATTATTCCAGCAAATACTACTATAGAAATATCCATTATCTATTATATCTAATATCTAGTAATCAATCTTTATTTACGTTTTTAGAAAATGTACTAAGCAAAAAATTAGCAGGTATATTATCGTCAACGATTTTACAAGTATACTAAACAAGCATGGCAACTGAAAAACTGATAACTTATGATTCAGAACTTAGAACTAAACTTCTAAACAGCGTAAAAAAGACAGCTGACATCACGAAGAAAACAATGGGTCCAAAAGGATTGAACGTTCTTTTAGATGACCAGCGCGGAGCACGAGTCACAAAAGACGGAATCACTGTGATACGTTCACTCCAATTCAAGGACCCAACAGAAAACACAGCTCTCAAATTCATTCGAGAAGCTTCAGAAAAAACAAACAACATCGGCGACGGAACAACGGGAACATGCGTTCTTGCTGAAGCTATTTTTTCTGAAGGACTGAAAAATCTGAATTTCGGAGTAAATGGAATTCATCTCAGAAACGGAATCCAAAAAGCAGCTAACATCACGATTGAATCGGTAAAAAAAGCTTCTAAACCAGTCAAAACACACGATGAAATCCGCCAAGTAGCTAAAATTTCTTCTAATCATTCAGACGAAATAGCTGATGTTTTAGCAGACATGTTCGACAAGATTGGCGAAAACGGAACGATTCGTGTAGAACCTGGTAATTCTCGCGTAATTGAAAGCAAGGTTGTTGAAGGAATGGTGTTCGATTCAGGATATCTATCACCATATTTCATCACAAACGAAGCAATGACTTTCGACGTTGAAAATCCATACGTCTTGATTCTAGGAAAGAAATTGTCTAACATTTCTGAAATTCTTTCTGTTCTACAAAGCGTGACTGAAACTAAGATGCCTCTTCTTATCATCGCTGATGGAGTTGAAGGCGACGCTCTTGCCACTTTGGTTCTCAATTCACTGAAAGGAAATCTGAAATCTTGTGCTGTAAACGCTCCTTCATATGGAACGAACAAAGACAACATGTTGGACGACATTGCAATCATAACTGGTGGACAAGTCGTTTCAGAAAAGACAGGCATAGCTCCAAACGACGCTACAGTTGAATCACATATTCTTGGTAGAGCTAAAAGAGTAATCGTCACGAAGGATTCAACGACGATAATTGGTGGAAAAGGCGATGAAAGCAAAGTGAAAGAGCGCATTGAACAGTTGAAAACTCTTTTGAAAGCTGGTGGAGCTGACGCTTGGGACACTGCAAAGATGAAAGAACGTCTTGCGAAACTCGATGGCGGCGTCGGAATCATTTCTGTCGGCGCTAACACTCAGGCTGAAATGCTAGAAAAGAGAGATTTAGTAGACGACGCTTTTTCAGCTTGCAAAGCAGCAATCGCTGGAGGAGTAGTTCCTGGAGGTGGAGTAGCTCTTCTTCGAGCAGCCGACGAACTACAAGACTACATCGACAACCATTCTGAAGAATTCACAGACGATGAAATCATAGGTGCTAAGATTCTACATGATTCTCTTAACGCTCCTATCAAGACGATTTTGGAAAACGCCGGTGAATCAGTTGATCTCATCGTCGCTAAACTCGACGAAGAAAGTGACAAGCAAGTCGGTTATGACGCGCTCAACAAGAAGTATGGCAACATGGTTGAACTTGGAGTTGTCGATCCTACAGACGTTGTTGTAGCTGAAGTTGAAAATGCTTCTTCTGTAGCTTCTCTGCTTTTGACTACAGCTGCCGCCTGCGTTCTTCTTCCAGATGAGAAACAACAGTCTCCAACTCCTGGTATGATGTAGTATAATCATTTTTGACGAGTGGTTCTAAAGTTCGTTTATAATCGAATCTTTCTATTTTTGTTCGTTATCTAAGTAATATTCTAAAGAATCACAAGTCGAAAAAGAAAGCGCACTGGTTTATTTCCTTTCCCAGTGCGCTTTCAAAGTCTAACAAGGTATTTTATCGTCAATGGAAAATAATAGTATAGTAGCTTACAAGATAACTGGAAAAACTTTAGTCATAACAGATCTTCACATTGGACTAAAAAAAGCTAATCAATCAAGACTGTCTATAGTTGTCAAGGTTTTCAAGTCGTTTCTAAAGACGATAAAAGAAGAGAACATCAAGAATGTCATTTGTTGCGGAGACATATTCCATTCGCGAGTTTCTTTGGATCTGCAAGCTTTAAACGTTGGCATCAAGCTTTTAGCTGCACTTGCTGAAAAATGCGAATGCTGGCTGATTCTTGGCAACCACGATTTGTATTACAAGAACACAGGCTCAGTCAATTCGACAAACGTTTTCAAACACATTAAGAACGTCCACATCGTTGAAAGCACTACTGAAGTAGAACTAAATGGCCAAAGAGCTCTTTTAGTTCCTTGGCTAGGATCGTTTAGCGACTGCGACAAGGGAGTTTACGATTTGATGTTCGGACATTTTGATGTCAATGGTAAATATTTGATAGCTTCATACATCGAAGAGCACGCTTCAGAAAAGAAGACAGCAGACCAAGCTGTTCAAGAACTGATAAACAACGATTCTCTTTTGAATGAAGCTAGCGACGTGAAGAACATTCAGCTTGAATTTACGAGCATCAAAGACAAAAATCTAAAGTCTGACGATTTAGTTGGAGATTTCGTAGAATACGCTAAACCATACGGAGTCATTTACGCTGGACACATCCATTCACACAAGGAATTTGTTTCTAGAAAGCGTGAGTTCGTATTCATCGGTTCTCCATATCAACAGAACTTTGGTGAAATCGGCTGTTTGAACGGATATTACGTTTTAGACGAAAAGAATAAGCGCAAGTTCGTTGAAACGACTGGTGTTCCGAAACACGTTCGTCTGAAAATAAGCGACATAATGAGAAACGGAATAAACGCTTTCGATTTCAGCATCGTCAAAGGAAACATCATACAAAAGATCTACGACATAGACGTAGATTTGAGAACAGACGCCGAAATCAACCAACGCATTTCAGACAATCTTCCTTTCGAGGAAGCTCTTTCTGAGTACTCAGTTGCTTTGTCAGCTGACAACACTGTAATAACGAATGAATCGCTTGAGACCATCAAAAAGTCTAAACTCGACTACATCAAAAGCTACATCAACAACATGGACGAAAGTGCTTTGTCAGCTTCGAATCTAGAAAAAGACCAACTTTACAAGATGCTTGAGTCGTATTTCAATCTAGCTATGGAGAACGCCAGATGAGAATCAATTTCAGAAAACTAGAAATACACAACTTCAAGTCGTTTTTAGACGAAACGTTCGATTTTTCATCAATGTCTGGAATGACATTAGTATGTGGAAAGAACCATGATATTCCAGGACAAGCTAATTCGGCTGGAAAATCATCTATTTTCGACGCTCTTCTTTACGCTCTTTTCGGACAACTCCAAACGAACGTCAAGAACAGAAATCTGAAAAACCGTTACACAGACGATCTTTCTATGGAAGTCACCATCAACTTCGACATAGACGGAAACAAGAAGTACAAGATTTCTCGTGGGTTGAACAAATACAACCAATCGTTTTTCAAGGTGTTCGCCGTCGGAGAAGACGGAAGTGAAATCGACTTGACTAAGTCTTCTGTGCTTGAAACTGAAACTTTTCTGGAAAACGAACTTCTCCATTGCGATGTTTCGATCTTTTTGAGGACCATTCTTCTTTCGTCAGATCAGAATTACAACTTCTTCTTGCTTTCTAAAAGTGACAAAAGGGAGTTCGTCGAAAAGCTGTTCAACATCAGAATTTTCGGCGAAATGTACAAGCTTATCCATCGAGACATTCTGAATTTCGAGAAGGAGTTTTCAGCTAAACAGACTACGCTTTTGATGCTCAACAAGTCGAAATCAGACTTCGAAGAACAGATAGCTAAATTCAACGAAGAACAAAAAGAGAAAATAGAAAAGCTGAAAACGAAAATAGCCTCTCTTCAAAGCGCGTTGTCAGAACTTAGAAAGAAAAACGTAGTAGTCAACAAGGAAGAAATTTCTAAATGCGAAGACAAGATCAACAAACTTTTAGAAAAAAGAAGAACAGTCGTCAGTGATCTACAAGAACAGACTAAAAAAGAAAAAACTATTCTTTCTAAGAAGTTCAAGTTAGAAGCAGCTAAAATGAACGATGAAAACAAGATCAAGTCGTATTCGTCTCTACTTGGAAAGCTCTGCGAAAAGTGCAAGCCAATCGTTTCTGAATATTACAATCTGAACGAAACGAAAGAACACATCGAAAAGATCGACAAGAGTCTAGTTAAATTAGCAGAAGGTCTTTCTAATATCGAAAGCGAGTCAAAGACGTTGAACGAAAAGCTTGTTAAAATCGATGCTGGAAAGGAACTAATCGAAAAGAAAATACACGACATGGCTGATGCTTCGAACAAAATCATAGTCGAAACAGTTTCACTCCAGAATGAAATTTCGTTCAATGAATCTTCTCTTGGCAGGCTTGAAAACGAAACGAATCCATACAAGAAGTTATATGAGGACACATTGGAGAAGATAGAAAAAGAAAATTCTTCCCTCAACGAAATGAACGTCAAGTACAACTACATGAAAATGTCAGAGAGCATCGTTTCTCAGGATACGCTCAAAAAGTTCATCATCAAGGATTTAGTTTCTCTTCTGAATTCCAAGATCAAGTATTATCTGATGAAGCTTGGAGCTAAATACACTTGCATATTCAACGAAGACATGGATTACACGTTCATAACACCAGACGATGGTGGTGAAACTGAATACGCGACGTTTTCAGCCGGAGAAAGAATGCGTTTGTCTATAGCTTCTTCTTTCGCTTTCAGAGATTTCATGGGATCTAGAAACAACTTCACTTCTAACATTTTGGTGTTAGACGAATTCATCGATTCAGCTATTGACACTTTAGCTGTTACAAACGTTTTGCATCTGTTGCAAGAATTTTCTAGAATGAACAATCAACACGTTCTCATCATTTCACACAGAAAAGAAATAGACAATTCGATATTCGACAACATCATCATGGTCGAAAAACGACAGAACATAAGTACAATATCTTATCTACCACCGGAAAAATAGCTATGGCTTTTTTTGGACTTCTGAAAAAGAAAAAGAAATTCGACGATTTTACAACTACTACCACTATTACTAAAGACGACAAATCAACAATGGAAATGACATCTCCCATTACAAACACACTACAAGGAGCTGATCCAATAGCTCAAATGCTTGCAGCTATTCCAGAAAATTCTGAAAAAGAAGGTTCTGCCCCAATGAACACTTACGACATAATCGTTTTTGAGCCACAAGAAGACGGAACGAAAAAACAGTCTCATGTAACCGGCGTTAAAGCTTCTTCACCGCAAGCTTTGATGCAATTATATGCAGTTGAAGGGGCTCAGATCAGAATTCTGAAAGAATACAAGGATCCAAATCAACCAGAACAACATCACGCCCATCTACCACCTCCACAACAACAAATGCAACAACCAATGATTGCGGCTCAAACTATTCAGCCTCAACAAGGACAAATTCCACACACGTTTGTTTCTAAGGAGCCACCAAAATTTTTTGAGATAGGCGGAGTTAAATGTAAGTTAGAAAACGGAAAGATGTATCAAGAGCAATGGGTGAAAGTAGATTCCACTAAATACAGGCTTGTAGCCGATTCGTCTAACAAGATTCTTCCTATGACAAACAAACATTTAGAAATGCTAAAATGGGTGCAAATAGAAAACAACGAAGGAGAAACTGAAAATGCTTAAGATCAAAATAGTTATTCCTTGCAAGGAAGGTCAAGAAAAAATTCTTTTTTCTAACAATCCAAGAACTAAAGAAGAAATCGACCAACTAGAAAAAGAAGACGTAGCAAAAATAGATGTCGTTTCTGTTACAAACAACACGCAAACGTTAACGCAGTTGGGCAACAAGATGATAGAAGAGTCTAAAGACTATTACGATTATCTAATTTTCATGCATTCTGACGTAGATCTTTCGATAAACGAGTTCGTAAAACATTTAGTAGAATCTAAGAACAAATACGATATTGTTGGAATGGCTGGAACTAAAAAGCTGTTCATTTCGCAATCTCCTTTAACTTGGTTCACTGGATCTCACAAATATTCAAAAGACCGTTATGGCAGAATAACTCACAATCACGATGGAATGATGATTGAATCGTTTTTCAGCAGAGAAAAACCTGACGTTTTTGATACAGAGGTAGTGACAATAGACGGGCTTTTAATGTGCTTGAACAAAAAAACGATGCAAAATGAAAAAGCTCGTTTCGACGAACAATTCACTTATGACTTTTACGATTTAGACTTCTGTTTGAACGTTCAAGTTAATACAGACCTGAAAATAGGCGTTTTCGTACAACCAACGATTCACAATTCAGTTGGTAAATCCGTTTTACAGAAGAG
>Ga0247609_10000446_pt1 | contig 57686 bp, 57 predicted proteins | sample 172DNAGHGlowgp2_FD_193487 | JGI IMG/M metagenome (GOLD analysis project Ga0247609, IMG submission 193487) | Sheep rumen microbial communities from Palmerston North, Manawatu-Wanganui, New Zealand - 1728 DNA GHGlow gp2 | ecosystem: Host-associated > Mammals > Digestive system > Stomach > Rumen ... | reverse complement strand
TCAGACATCATCGCCTTTAGGAACCTGCGCAATTCAACCATATCAGCACGTGCTGCAAGACTGATTCTGACTTTATAAGTCCGCATAGTCCTTGTGAACCTGCGAGATCAACTCGTCAAAATACTCGTCGACAGACATGGTGCTGGCCATCACGCGCTCAGTAGTAGATACTGACTTCGTAGGCTTGTTCTGAACTGCTATATTGTTGGTGACTATCATAATCTTATTGTTATACGGTGCAAAGATAGGAAGAAAATTTGATATTTCCAAATTTTTCTTATTAATGTCTCGCAGATGGCGCTGATGACGCAGATTTTGACTATGGTCCCGCAGAAATTGCAGAAATAGCAGAAAGTTGACAAAAACAAGAAAAATCCTTTCTTCGGTCTTGAAGCTCTTTTGAGCATTGATGTAAAGTGTCATGTTCTTGTCTTTAAAAGTGAACTTTTACGCCAATCACACATCACTTTTCACATCCACTAACGTGGTTACAAGACCTTGAAAGCAAAAACACCGCTTCGCTAAAAAACAGTATTCAACCATCACAGATGGCGGATTAGAACATATTTGCTTGGGTATCCAATTCGGCAAGGGAGTTATTGATGTCAACTTGATGAAGAGTCTTATTGTTGTTCTCCGTCACCATTTCAAGAAGAAGTCTGTCGTATTCTTCATCCACTAGGTCAACAATGCCTTGGGGGCCTCGCTTCGGATAAATCCTCAAAAGTGTCACATCGTCAGAAATGAGTGAGACGTAGTAAATAAGCCTAAACCCATCTGGGCGTGACAAATGCTGCCCGGAATTAGGCAACCTGAGTTTTACGATCCGGAAATCTTCAAACTGCTTGATGCGATCGTTAGTTTCTCGAATGATATTGGGCTCCATTGAAAGGAGTGCCTTGCAGATATCTTTAACCACTGAATTGTAACCTTCCTTTGGCTTCTTGGTCAGGGAAGTAAGAGTTTGGCGAAACGTACTTGTTGTGTAGAATTTCATCGGTGCATCATTTCGCTAACCTTTTTCAGGGTCTGCTGAAAATGGTCATTCTGAGCCAAATCGATATTGAATGTCTTCATGTCATGACAGAGCTCGTCAAAGTCGCTCATAGCCTGACGATAGTGGTCTGTTGCTGTTTCTAAGCCGACATTGAGTGGTGAGGCAAGCAGTTTCAGATAGACAACCTGCATCTTCTTCTGTATCGGTTCGGAAAGATCCAGAAGTTCTTTGGCCTCGTCAACGGTGATTTCGGTAAAGTGGTCTCTAACGAGTTCTACCAGGGCATTTGTCTCGTCGGTAACTCTCGCCAGTTCCTTCTTTACGACATTAATGGCATCAAGGAAGTCGTCCATGTCGAATGACTGGCTGGCAACCTCTTCTGCCTGTTTCCTCACCTTTGTATAGGAGGTCTTTATTTCAGCTATGCACGTACACATATATCGGTTCCTTTCTCTTTTACGGTGCAAAGATAGGAAGAAAATTTGATATTTCCAAATTTTTCTTATTAATCTCTCGCAGATGGCGCTGATGACGCAGATTTTGGCTATGGTCCCGCAGAAATTGCAGAAATAGCAGAAAGTTAACAAAAACCTTAAAAACCCTTTTTGATGTTTGGAGCTCCTGCAGAGCTCTTGTGCTAAGTGGTCTGCTCTTGTCTTTAAGAGCGAGCTCTCACGCCAAGTCCATATCACTCATCACATAACTTCGTTATTCAAACATCTAAAAGCAAAAACACCGCTTCGCTAAAAAAAGTGCGAGTAATTTCTTGGTCTAAGGAATTTAGGAATTCAGGAAAATATGCGCCTGCCTTCTCACACCTAAAGGTATGAGTGTGGCGATGCTATCCTTAGAAAAAAGGGCTTCCACAGATGGCGTTTATTGAACACGGATTAGTCTTTGAGCAAGTCGGTGAACTACTTGAACAATTTCTTAGTGCTTTCCTCGACCATCTCACTGGCTAAAATACCATTGACAATGTGCTGATAATCACTGCCAGAGATGATGCCTGCAAACTCTACCTTGCCATCGGTCACGTATTTGGAAAAATCCTCATCGGAAATTGTAAAAACGTTGTCGCAGTCAACAAATGTGGGCATCGTGAACTGCGTTTTCTTCATATTGGTCACCTCAACGTATGTACGCCCGAAGAACTGGATGCGGTCTTTGACCTTGCCACTCTGAGAGGTGCAACAGTTGAATATCGAATAGCCTTCGGCTGTCTTAACGCAAATGTGATAATGGTTGGGGATGCCTTGACCTGCATCAGACGGGAACTCCTGAGTGAACTTGTAGATGTCCTTCTCGCTCAATTCAAAGAGTTCCTGCTCTGTGGCTGTCGCCTTTTCATCGTCCATGGCTTATACAGTGGTATTATACTCGTTCCACATATCCTTAGCGATGGCGAGCATCTTAGGGTCTTCGTTGAAAACGCCTCTGCCATCGTCATAGACCTCGAAGAAGAGGTTAGGATTGATGGGGAAGCTGCTCTTTTCGGAATCGTCCTCAATACGCTCCTTATAAGCCTGCCATTCAGGAAAGTCATGTGAGAGCGTGGAGAGGTCGTCGGAACGCATACTGCCATAGTGCTGGAGTATCAAGTCCATCACCTTGACATCGGAAACTGAAAAAGCATCCATATCGGGTGACTTGCGTGAGCGAACCTTGTGAGTAGTCGGGTTGATAGTAAGATAAGTATCAACCTCAGCCTGTGAGGTCTGCATATTAGTAGGCAGTCCTTCAAAGATATGCTTGGCATCAGTAGGCACTGGGCCAAGGGTCATGGCAAAATACTGGTCGCCACTGACCGTACGGGCATAATGACGCAGGCTGTAGCGGTCAATAAGCCATAACAGCTTGTATGCTTTCTTGAACCCCACCATCTTGTTTGGCTGATGAGAGGCTATATAGTTGAGTGCCTGTATAAGCTTTTTCGTTGTCCTCATACCCATTATTTCTCCTTATGTTATATTTCGACTGCAAAGATACGAAAAGTTTTTGAAAGTTGGTCGTATTTGCAGGAGATTTTTTTGTCTAAGGAATCTGGGAACCAAGGATTGCATCGCCACACTCATACCTTTAGGTAAGAGAACCAAGGATTGCATCGCCACACTCATACCTTTAGGTGTGAGAATGGCTCACGCAGAGGCAGGTTTTCTAATCTCTCGCAGATGGCGCTGATGACGCAGATTTTTATAATTGTCCCGCAGAAATGAAGGAAATAAATTGACTTTCCCCTACGGGCCGTCGAGCTAAACCTTCCTAAGTTCTCACACCTAAAGGTATGAGTGTGGCGCTGCAATCCTTAATTCCTTAGAATAAAAATATCTTGGGTCCTTAGAAAAAAGAACTATTCAAGGAACTGGAGGTCGGACTTGGGGATCTTGGTGATGGCATTGGCCAGGCCAAGGTCGGACAAGCGGACGAGGACAATGCGGTGGGTCTTGAAGTTCTTGATCTCTCCAGTGATGCCAGCAAAGGGCCCACGGATGATGCGGACCTTGCGGCCTGGCTTGACATTGGCCTCATCGACCTCGAAGGGGATGCGCAGGCCTTCGACGTCTTCACGGGTCTCAGCATCGATGAAGTTCTCCATCTCCTTCTGGGGGACAGAGAGGATCTGGCTCTTCTCTTCCCTACTCTGCCTAGGCTTGGTCATGAACTGGACAGAGAGGAAGTCAGGATCGGTATGCTTGAGGGCACGGACAATCTTCTTCTTGATCTCGACAAAGATGAGATTGCTGATGACGGGCCTGGCCTCGTTGAGAAGTTCCTCATGGCGGATGACTTCGTGGTATTTCAGGCGGAGATAGGTGGTGAAGCCTTTCTCGAAGAAGGCATCACGGATGCGGAACGCTTTCTTGGGATTGGAGTGATAGATATTGAGGGGATACCAGCGGATCTCATTGTCGTCGATCTCGAGGTTGGGGAGACTGGCATAGTCGGCACAGGCATTACCATCGGTCTCGGCCTTGGTGAGGGATGTGACAGGGACAAAACTCGGAGTGTCCGCACTGTTGGCACGGATGGCTTGCTGAGGAGCAATGGTATTCTTCGTACTCACGTCGGATAGGACAACTTTCGAAAGAATTCTTTATGTCACCAGAAGACTGGCATCAAGACACAAAAAAAGCGTGGAATCGTCACTGTCGTCCGTTCCACGAACTGAGGCTCTGGTATTGCCCATTGGAATAGAACAGACAACGTCAGAGCCCACGCCGATATGAATATAAGTTCTCCCTACCCGATGCGGATAAGGGGACGCGTATAAACACATCCCTGGGACATCTACCGTTGCTATGTCCAAGATTCCAATTTCGAATTTACCAGATTCCAATTCGTCTCGAACGTAGCGCTTGTAAACGCCTTCATCATGTCTGAAAACCGCTACCCACCCTTCCTCCGCAGGAGATGAATCCTTTGGCTTCGGCGCAAGCATACGCGGAATTCGGTGCAAAGTTACGAATTATTTTTCAAATGATGGTTAAAAATAAGATAAAAAATAAAAAGGTGCCGACAAATCGACACCTTCATCGATGATATAGGGGGGAAAGGGGTTTTAGTCTCTCGCAGATTACGCTGATGACGCAGATTTTGACAAAAACCAGAAAAACCCTTTTTGATGTTTGCAGCTCCTTCAGAGCTCGTGTGCTAAGTGGTCTGTCTTTGTCTTTAAGAGCAAGCTCTCACGCCAAGCCATACCACTTATCACATAACTGCGTTATTCAAACATCAAAAAGAAAAAACCCCGGCTTTTCAAGCCTAAAAAACAATTTTTTTTTATTTCGCTGCTCCAAAATTTGGAAGATATCGAAAAAATACTTATCTGTGCAGCGTCAGAATGTATGTTTTGAGATCGGCCTCAATGATGCCTTTAGCGTACGAATAATCTTTGAGATAAATGTTTTTTATAGCAAAAACGATAAATACTTACGAATTTCCTTGGAGAATTGAAATTAATCTCTTATCTTTGCAGTGTGAAAGAACATCGGAGACTTGTTCTCCGTCATCAGAAGACTCCTTAGAAGCAAACGGGCGCTTTATCTCGTCAATACTTCTGAGGAGTTTCATTTTTTCAATAGGAGTAATGGCGTGGTCGTAGTAAGTAAAGCCGTTCTTTACGCCAACAACCAATTTTACAGTATAGTCTATATCACCTATACGCAAACCTGCTACATAGTACCGGAAACTATCATATTCATTAACCTGTTTTTCATTTTTAACCTCGGTAATGAAAACAGAACATCTTATAAGTTCTGGAATAAGTGCAATGGACTTGAGATGAGCAGAGCTTTCAGCATCGTGCCTGGTAACCTTTTCTGCTCCTTTTCTGGTAATCCTAATTACGTCGCCAGTATCGGTATTGAGATAGTTTCCTCTAAGATTATCACGGATATATTTCTCAGCTGCCCGATTAGACAACTCATACAACTCATCATATTCCAATCCTGTGGATATGACAGGCTCGCTTACTTTCAGTTTTTCAATCCTTATGGCTAAAGTTTCTGTTTCGATTTCCATTGCACTTGCAAAGTTACCAAATTAATTTGAGACAACGGGCAATTTGTTCAAAAATTTTCAAAGAAAATCTGTTTTTTAGATTGTGATAACAATCGGGGTTTTTGCTCACGAAGTATGTGATGGCTCTGAAAGAGACAAAGATGAGAGGTAGCTATTTTTATCTGTAAGCTTGCTCACAAGGAAAAATAGCGACCTCTCATCTTGTAAGGACTGAAAGTCCGTCACATACTGAAGTGAGGGTTTTTAAGGTTTTTGTTTATATTTTTCTTTTTTGGTCTAAGGAATTTAGGAATTTGGGAATTTTTGCACTAGACTTTCCTTGGTTCCCTGATTCCTTAGACTTAAACACGGGGAGTTATAAGCCACGGGCTTTCCAGATGCGCTCCTTGGCATCGTTGATTTCCTGGAACTTCTTTTCGGCAGCTTTGCGGATGTCCTCACCCAGAGCCGCCACCTTGTCAGGATGGTGGTTCAGGGCCAGATTGCGATAGGCACGCTTGACCTCGGCATCAGTGGCATCGGGTGAGACACCCAGCACCTTGTAAGCCGACTCCAAGTCGTCCTTACCCATGCCCAGCATGGAGTCTATCTCGTCAGCAGACATCTGCATCCACTGGGCACACTCCTTCATGGCGATAACCTCTGAAGGATCTACACGACCATCGGCCTGGGAGATCATGACGAGGAAGTTGAGCAGCTGCAGACGCTGCGAATAGTCCATATTCATCGCTATCTGGCGACAGCAGTCGGCAACAGTCGTCTTAAACTGGTGCTCCCCTACCCGCTTCTGTTCATTGAACAGGCGACGCAGGATTTCGTCACCCTGCTGACTGGCCACATCGCCAAAGTTCTGGCGCAGCATGTTGCGCACCAGCTCCATCTCAGAGTGCATGACCTTGCCATCGGCCTTGATGATATAAGAGGCCAACACCAGCATGGAGAACAGGAAACTGTTGCGCTGTCCCTGAGCGGCCCTCGCCTGATAACTACTATAGCCATCGAAGGTGCCCTGCGTCTCTGGGGTATTCACCCCATCGAGCATATTGTCGAGGAAACCACCCAGCACAATGCCTGCCAGTGCTCCCAAGGGGCCACCACTCATGAATCCGAGGATGCCCCCAATCCATTTTCCTAATGCCATAAGCTATCGTTTTATCTCAATATCCCTTTTCACATTATCACGAATCTTCGTGAGATAACCCTTCATGCCTGCGGCATCCTTCTGGTCGATAATCTCCAGCAGCTCTTTCAGCTCGGTACGAATCTGGGCCACCTGGTCGTGGGTATAGGGGTTGAAGAGGATTTCCTGCAACAGGTAGTCATCCTCGTTGAGCACTCCCTTGGCAATACGCATGTGGCGCTTGAAGGTGGTACCTGGCGCATCCTGATGCTTCATGACAGCAGCGAAGACAAAGGTGGAGACGAAGGGGATAGACAGTGAGTAAGCTACCGTCTTATCGTGCTCTTCGAAGGTGTACTCATAGATGTTCAGTCCCAGTCGCTGGTAGAGGTCCTTGAAGAAGATGCGTCCCATGTAGTCGCCCTCACTGATGATGATGGCATTCTCCTCAGAGAGCTGCTGCAGATTGGCAAAGGTGGGTCCGAACATGGGGTGCGTAGAGACATAGCGCATGCCCGTCTGCTCATAGAACTCCTTCATATCTGTCTTTACGGAGGCGATATCGCTGATGATACAGTCCTTAGGCAGATAGGGAATGACCTCCTTGAAGACCGGAATGGTGTATTTCAGCGTGACGGCATTGATGAGCAGTTCGGGCTTGAAGGCCTGAATCTCGTCATAGCTGGTAAAGCGCTGACAGTTGTAGGTGAAGCGCATGCGCTTGGCATCGCGCTCAAAGACTGCCACCTCGTGGTCGAAGCTCAGCAGGTCGATGAAGAAGCTACCCATCTTGCCTGCTCCTAATACTAGTATTTTCATAGAATTGAAGAATTGAAGAATTGAAAAATTGAAGAGTTTAAGAATTGAAGAATTGAAGAATTGAAAAATTGAAGTTGTTGAAAAATTGAAGAATTGAAGAATTGAAGAATTGAAGAGTTTAAGAATTGAAGTCCCTGCGGCTTGAAAAACTTCAATTTTTCAATTCTTCAATTTTTCAATTTTACTTATTCACGATTTCGATTTGTTGACGAACGGACTCTTCGTGGATGCTCTCAAAGACCTTGGCAACAAACTCGGCACCCATGCCAGACAGTGTACCCTGCACGCCACGCTTCTCGAGGATCTCGTTGTAACGCGAAGCCTGCAACACCGTCATGTTGTGCTCTTTCTTGTAGTGACCAATCTCGCGACAGACAGCCATACGCTTCGACAGGATCTCCATCAGCTGGTTGTCAAGGTCGTCAATCTGCTTACGTAACTGCTGAATGCTCTCCGTGGTGACATGTTCGTCACGGATAACCAGCAACGACAGGATATAGTCAAGCACATCAGGTGTCACCTGCTGTTTGGCATCGCTCCAAGCCTTGTCCGGATCGCAATGGCTCTCGACAATCAGACCATCGAAGCCCAGGTCCATGGCCTGCTGGCACAGGGGAGCAATCAACTCACGACGACCACCAATGTGTGAAGGGTCACTGATGATGGGCAGCTCAGGAATGCGACGATGAAGCTCAATGGGAATCTGCCACATAGGCGCATTGCGGTAGATCTTCTGCTCGTAGCTGGAGAAACCACGATGGATAGCACCCAGGCGCTTGACGCCAGCCTGGTTCAGACGCTGCAAAGCACCAATCCAGAGTTCCAAATCAGGATTCACGGGGTTCTTCACAAACACGGGGACCTCGACACCCTTCAGGGCATCTGCCAATGCCTGTACGGCAAAGGGGTTTGCAGTAGTACGGGCACCTATCCACAGGATATCCATACCGTACTTCAGGGCCAGCTCTACATGTTCTGGCGTAGCTACCTCAGTAGCGATCTGCATCTTTGTCTCGTCCTTCACCTGCTTCATCCAGACAAGGGCGGGTTCGCCATGGCCCTCGAAACCACCTGGTTTGGTACGGGGTTTCCAGACACCAGCACGGAAGTTATGACAGCCTTTCAGTGCCAGCTGGCGGGCTGTATCCATCACTTGCTCCTCAGTCTCGGCACTGCAGGGACCTGCAATGACGAAGGGGCGTTCGTTGTCACTCGGTAAATTCAACGGTTGAAGTTCTAGTTCCATACTTCTTTAGAATTTAAGAATTGAAGAATTGAAGAATTGAAGTTCTTTTGAAGAATTGAAGTTCTTTTGAAGAATTGAAGTTCTTTTGAAGAATTGAAGTTCTTTTGAAGAATTGAAGTTCTTCGCATCCCCTATTCTGTTGGGTTATCTTTTGTTTTCTTTATTGTATTAACTAATGTTCCTATTATTATACGCAAATCCTTCATCATCGATTCATACTCATTTTCTGTCAGGTATGAAGCTTTGTATAGTAGTGTCAACCAATACTTAGTTTCATTAGCTTCTTTCAGTGAAATGTATAGTTTCGAGATAAAATCCGCTGTACTTTGTGCGTGTTCACTTTCAGCAATATTTGCCCCAATACTCGTTCCACATCTGAGTAACTGTTTTGACATCACATATTCTTGTTTGGCATCATATAGATACTTGTACAAGTTTACTATTCTCAATGCAAAATCTAAGCTCAAGTTTGCAATCACAATTTCTTTCATCACATGAAAAACTTCAATTTTTCAATCTTTCAATTTTTCAATTCTCATCACAATTTCTTTCATCACATGAAAAACTTCAATTTTTCAATCTTTCAATTTTTCAATTCTCTGAAGGGCCTGTTGGATTTTGTCTTCCTTGGCACAGAGGGAGATGCGGATGTAGCGCTCGCCATTAGAGCCGAAGATGAAGCCAGGGGTGATGAAGACACGAGCTTCGTGGAGGACACGCTCTGTCAGGTCTTCTACGTTCTGGATGCTGTCAGGAATCTTGCCCCACAGGAACATACCCACCTGATTCTTGTCATAGGTGCAACCCAGAACATCCATGATTTTCTCGGCCCACTGGCGACGACGCGCATAGGTCTCGATATTAAACTCACGATGCCAAGCCTCGTCATTCTTGTAAGCCTCTGCAGCTGCCAACTGAATGCCACGGAACGTTCCGCTCTCGATGTTCGACTGCACCTTCAGAATCCACTGGATGAACTGAGGATTCGAGGCACAGAGGCCCACACGCCAACCAGGCATATTATGGCTCTTCGACATCGAGTTGAACTCGATGCAGCAGTCCTTGGCACCAGGAACCTGCAGGATGGAGAGGTGTTCCTCGCTGAGGATAAAGCTATAGGGGTTATCGTTGACCACAACGATTCCATGTTCTTGTGCGAAACGCACAAGACGCTCATAGGTCTCCATGTGGGCACGACCACCCGTTGGCATATTGGGATAGTTGGTCCAGAGCAGTTTGACGTTAGATGTATGATGTATGATATCCTCCAACTGGTCAAAATCGGGCTGCCAACCATTGTCCTCGCGCAGGTCATAGTTGACAATCTTTGCACCCAGGATTTTGCTCAGCGAGGTGTATGTAGGATAGCCAGGATTGGGCACCAACACCACGTCGCCAGGATTGACGAAAGCCAGCGTGACATGCAGGATGCCCTCCTTGGAACCAATCAATGGCAACACCTCGCTCTTGGCATCCAAATCGACATTGTACCAACGCTTGTAAAAACTGGCCATAGCCTCACGCAACTCAGGTGTACCCTGCGTGGGCTGATAGCCATGGGCACCAGGCTGACGAGCCACCTCGCACAGTTTGTTGATGGTCTGCTCAGAGGGTGGCATATCCGGACTGCCAATGGCCAGACTGATAATATCCTTGCCCTCGGCATTCATCTGTGCCACCTCTTTCAGTTTGCGACTGAAGTAGTACTCCTGTACCAGACTCAGCCTATCGGCTGGAACAATTGAAGAATTGAAAGATTGAAGAGTTGAAGTTTTCTTCTCCTTTCCTATTTCTTCACTACCAGTATTTACTTTTTTTTCCATATATATGTTTTCAATTATTCAATTCTTCAATAACTTCAATTATTCAATTCTTCAATAACTTCAATTATTCAATTCTTCAATTTTTCAATTCTTCAATTCTTAGTTGGTCTGTCGACCGTCCTTATATTCTCCTAAAATCTTGAAATCTTTGGTTAATGGGATAATTGCGTCTATCGACTGGCGATAGCGTGTCAGGTCATCGTACATCACATCGACATAGAACAGGTATTCCCACTCCTTGCCAATGATGGGCAACGACTGTATCTTCGTCAGGTTGATATGATAGAACGACAGGATAGCCAATACGTGTGCCAGCGAGCCCTGCTCGTGGGGCAACGAGAACACGATGCTGGCCTTGTTGGCCTCTGTCAATGGGCGCAACAGGTCGGCCTTGTTAGGATTTGAGACCACCAGGAAACGGGTGAAGTTGTGCTTGTTGTCCTCGATATGGTCCTCGAGCACCTTCAGACCATAGAGTCTGGCAGCCTCAGCATGACAGATAGCCGCCCAGCCGCGATGCTGCCCCTCAGCAATCATCTTCGCCGAACCAGCGGTATCCTCTGCCTCCACATTCTTTAACTGCGGATGCTGGGAAAGGAACTGGCGACACTGCATGAGAGCCACAGGGTGTGAATGTACTTCGGTGATGGTGTCCCAGTCATCGTCAGGCAGACAGCAGATGCAATGCGTGATATGCAACTTATGCTCACCCACAATGGTGGTACCACTGTCGCGCAGCAACTCATAGTTATGCAGCAACGAACCAGCGATAGTATTCTCAATGGCCAGCATGCCAATGGCTGTAGGGTCTTGCTTCATGTTACGGAATACCTCCTCGAAGGTGTTGCAACAGATGAGTTGTATCTGTTCATCCTCGAAATAGAGGTGAGCAGCAATGTCGTGGAACGACCCTATCAGTCCTTGTATCGCTATTCGTTTCATCTTCTTATTTGACTATTTGACAATTTCACTATTTGACTATTTCACTATTTGACTATCTTATTATTATAAAAAACTCCGCTTTCACTGGTTGGTGAAGCGGAGCCTTATTACTATTCTGTTCATGTTCTAATCTTACATACGACCTACCGCTTCACAATTGCTTGTAAAGTAAAAGTAATAGCCGTAAAAGTAAGCATTAAACATGTTCATTGTTCTCTCTGTTTTTATTAATCGATTGCAAAAGTATAACTTTTTCAGGAATCTGCCAAACATTTTGACAGAAAAATTACACTTGTAGCAAATAATTGTCACTTTTTTACTCGTCCACCTGGAACAAGGGGTCTTCAGGCATGACCATCACAGGCTTCTGCTCGTAGTCCTTCAGCAGTTTCTCAGAGACGTACTTCTTGTCGACCACCAGACGGAACATATACTCACGGAACCAGCGTGCCGACATGATGAGGCAACCCTGCTGACCCCAGCTGCCACCCCACGAGTTCTCGACCTTCCACTTCAGGGGTTGCCCATTGGCATCAAGGTCAACAGCACAGAGTGTCATTGCGTGTGTGGAACCACTGTCAAACGTAGAGATGCGCTCGGCCTTCGTCATGTTGAACGTAGTATTGAACAGCGACTCATAGTCGAAATTCTCCAAGTCGCAATAGCCACGTTTCCTGTCCAGCTGCTTGCCAACGTCATAGCTGCTATAGAGTTTGCGACCATCCTTCAACGAGGCAATAGCCAGCTGTTCTATATCCTCCATCGGCAGGTTCAGATACTTCCAGTTATGTCCGTCATAGACATGGCGATCATACTCCACCTCATAGGTCTTAAAGTACTCACGACGCGGGTCATTCATCACCATGATGAAGGTGCCATTAAGTTTGCCACCCACCGTCTCCTCGTAGAACGACTGGGGCGTAAACTTCTTAGCAGGTGTGATAGCCTTGCCATCCTTGTTCTTGAAGGCATAGGTAAATTCCTTGATAGGCTCACCCAACGTGATGGTCAGCATGTGGTATATCTCACTGAGCATCTGCGTCTTGCGTTGTTCGATAGCCTTGGCTTTCTTACCCTCTGCCACCATCTTACGCAGTTCCAAGCCCTGCTCACGGAGCTTCGACTTGATGATGCTCGACATCTTCGACGTGTTTTCAGCCGAGAAAGTCTCAGGCTGTATGTCAGCAGGCACCAGACCATATTTCTCTGCCAGGTCAGCAACACCACAGAACGTACCACCATCGTTCAGCGGATAGTGGAAGAAGAACTGCACACGCTGGTCGTCAATGGGGTTGTTAGCGGTATCGATAATGCCCTGAAGCATCAGGTTGGCCTTCTCCAGCTGGTCCCAGAAGAACAGGTAGTCCTGCGAGAACAATACGCTCAGCGAATCCGTACGCTGCGCAAAGTTGGCACGCAACACGTTCAAGCCACTGAACATCCAACAGCGACCACTCGACTTCTGGTCAGTAATCGACTGTTTCTTGGTCTCTACACTGAAATAGGTATCCAGCGCCCCTGCATGCTGACGGTTCTGTGCCAGGTTATCAATAGCATTAGCTGCCAGTGCATTGCGCAAGGCACGATCAGAGGCTGTAGGCGCGTTCTGCTGTTCTATCTGCTGTAGCATCTGCGGACTGATGCCACCTTGTTTCTGTTGTGCTGACAGGCTTAAGGCCGTCAGCAATGACAGACTAAAAAATACTTTTCTCATCATTTATTTCTTCTTTTTGGTATTGTTCTTACTAGAGATATGGATGGTCTTCATGTTCTTGCTGTTACCCACACTGGACTTGCCGCCTTTATAGTACTTTCTGGCCTCAGGAAGCCATCCCTGAATCTGCTTGATACGCGTAGCATCACTGGGGTGTGTGCTCAGCCACGACGTAGAACCACCGCCCGTAGCCTGCGACATGCGTTGCCAGAAAGCCACAGCTGCATCAGGATTATAGCCTGCCATAGCAGCAAAGATGATACCCATATAGTCGGCCTCACTCTCATGGTCGCGCGAATACTTGGCACTGGCACCCTTAGCACCCAGTCCAAAGACCGTTCCTGCCACCGATTGTAAACCAGAACTGGCACCTGCGCCTGCCATCAGCACACTCAGCGCCTGGGCACCATACTGCTGCTTGATGGCTGTGGACATCTGTTCGGCAGAGTGCTTGGCAACAGCATGGGCAATCTCGTGACCCAGCACAATAGCCAACGACGTCTCGTCCTGTGTGACAGGCAACAGTCCCTCATAAACCACAATCTTGCCACCAGGCATACAGAAAGCATTCACAGACTGGTCCTGCACCAGGTTGAACTCCCACTTGTACTGAGAGACTTCGTTAGCAAGACCATTGGCGTTGAGATAGGTCACCACTGCATTCGCCAAGTTCTGCCCTACCCGTTTGACCATAGCCGTATTGGCAGCATTCGTTGAAGGTTTGGCAGTCTGCATATACTCCTGATACTGTTGGTTCGACAGACTCAGCACCTGTTCGTCAGACACCATCAGCGTACGTTTTCTTCCTGAAATGGGTACTGTCGATGAGGTTCCACACCCCACCAGAATGGCTGCTATCAGCGCCAGCAACACGATTCTTATCTGTTTCATCTTATCGCTTATCAGTTAGTTTTTTACTATGAATTGATTTCCAACCGCAAAATTACCACTTTTTTCGCTTTTAGCCAAATTATTTGCCATAAAACAAAGAAAGAGGCACTACCATCACGGCAATGCCCCTTCTTTTCATAACATTAATACTACTAACTAACTATCTATCACACTTACTTCAAACCACGGTTGATGAGCGTCATGTTCAGCAGCATCACGTACTTGCGATACTGATCCTTGTTCAGGATGTAGTTCATGTAGGCCAAGTCTTTGTTAATGGCCTTCTCTACCATCTTTGTACGCTCCTCCTTACCATACTGTGCAGCGAACATCATCTCTGAAGAGAAAGTCTTGTGGACCTCGGCAACGCTCTCCACCTGATCCTTAGACAGGTTCAAGGTACGTGCCAAATTCTTCATATTGACGGTCATGTTGTATGCCTCAGTGGTGTTCATACCTTCGTTCTCTGCGAAAATGGTTGTCATGCTCATCAGAGCAACCAGTGTCAATACAATCTTTTTCATTTTGTTACCCTTTCTTAATCTTTAATTTTTACCTTTAAATGTTATCCTTTTGTCTTGATTGACGATGCAAAGGTAAGACGTTTTTTCATACAAAACAAGAAAAACGCAAAATTGTTTGCGCACACAGCGATATTTTTGACCCATGTCAATTAAAGCCAACATTCATTGATTTGAATCAAATTTCATGCTTTTTGTTTGGAAATTCCAGCATTTTGCAGTACCTTTGCGCTCTGAAAGAAACCAAGAGCATATAATAAGGTATATGGACAACAAGACAAACAAGTACATTGCTGCTTCATACAAGCTGTATGTTGATGGCGACAACGGAAAAGAACTCATTGAAGAGGCCACTGCCGAACAACCCTTCTCATTCATCACTGGCTTCGGCTTTGCCCTCGACAAGTTTGAGGAGCAGATGATAGCTACTGAGAAAGGCCAGAACTTCCAGATTACGCTGAACAAGGAAGATGGCTATGGCGAATATCACGACGAACTGGTACTCGACCTCGATCGTGAGATGTTCTGCATCAACGGCCACTTCGACCACGAGCATATCTTCCAGGATGCCATCGTTCCCCTGCAGAACGAGCAGGGAGACCGTTTCAATGGTCGCGTCATGGAAATCAATGAGGACAAGGTGAAGATGGACCTCAACCACCCGCTGGCTGGCGAGACACTCTACTTTGAAGGTACCGTTCTGGAGAACCGTGACGCCACAAAAGAAGAGATAGACCACATGATGAAGCACCTGACAGGTGGCTGTGGCTGTCACTGCGATGATTGTGGAGGCGGTTGCGACCACGACGACTGTGGCTGTGGACACGACCATGAACATGAGCATCATCACGATGGCTGTGGCTGTGGCCACTGCCACTAAAAGATTAGAAGTTAGAGGTTAGAGGTTATGAACACCTTCGGACAGATATTCAGATTGACCACTTTTGGCGAAAGCCACGGAGAAGCCATTGGCGGTGTTGTTGACGGCATGCCTGCCGGCATCGACATAGATACTGACTTCATCCAACAGGAGCTAAACCGTAGGCGCCCTGGTCAGAGCAACATTACGACGGCACGCAATGAGGCAGACCACGTGGAACTGCTCAGCGGTGTCTTCGAGGGTAAGTCTACAGGCTGCCCTATCGGCTTCATTGTGCGCAACGAGAACCAGCACTCCAGCGATTACGACAACATGCGCGAGGTGTTCCGCCCCTCTCATGCCGACTTCACCTATACGCAGAAATATGGTGTGCGCGACCATCGTGGTGGTGGACGCTCCTCTGCCCGCATTACTATCAGTCGTGTGGTTGCTGGTGCCTTGGCCAAGCTCGTTCTGCGCCAATTGGGTATCCAGATAAGCGCCTATACCTCGCAGGTAGGAAATATTGCGCTCGACAACGACTATCACCGCTACGACCTCTCGCTGACAGAGACAAATGCTGTGCGTTGTCCTGACCCGCAGAAGGCAGAAGAGATGATTGAGCTCATCCAGCAGGTCAAGGCTGAGGGTGACACCATCGGAGGTGTTATTACCTGTGTGGTCAAGGGATGTCCTGTAGGTCTTGGAGAGCCTGAGTTTGGCAAATTGCACGCTCAACTGGGTGCTGCCATGCTGAGCATCAATGCTGTGAAGGGCTTTGAATATGGCGATGGCTTTGCCGCTGTCACCCAACGTGGTTCTGAGCAGAACGACGTGTTCACAGTAAGTCACAACACCGTGGGTCACGATTCCATCGTGACCACCAAGACCAACAACAGCGGGGGAATTCAGGGAGGTATCTCCAACGGACAGGATATCTTCTTCCGTGTGGCCTTCAAACCTGTTGCTACCCTACTCCGCGAACAGGACACGGTAGACATTCACGGAAATGCTACCACGCTGACTGCTCGTGGACGTCATGATGCTTGTGTCTTGCCACGTGCCGTTCCTGTTGTTGAAGCAATGGCTGCAATTACCATTTTAGACGCGTATTTGGTCTACAAAACAGGGAAAATCTAAGATTTTTGCATTTAAATGCAAAAAAATCTCAAAAAAAACTTGTGGTTTAAAGAAATTATACTATCTTTGCACAAGCTATGAGGGATTTGTGAAAATCTGAAATAGCTTTAGTTAAGTCTAGTTTAGTTTTTGTGTTGGTTAAGGGCGACCTTTTTGGCCGCCCTTAAATTATTCACTAATCACTAATCTCTAGCGAAGCGCTACACGCATCCAATAATCTCGTGGATATCCTTGCATCCATGCTGGTCAAGCCAATCGTTGATGCCATCCCGAACCTTGATGGTTACCGCAGGATCCAGAAAGTTGGCAGTACCAATCTCAATAGCCGTAGCACCAGCCATCAGAAATTCAATGGCATCCTTCGCTGTAGAGATACCTCCCAAGCCCACCACAGGTATTTTCACGGCCTTAGCCACCTGATAGACCATACGCAAAGCAACAGGCTTCACAGCAGGACCAGAAAGTCCACCCGTGCCTATCGACAGTACTTTTTTGCGACGTTCTATGTCGATAGCCATTCCCATCAGCGTATTGATGAGTGACACAGAGTCAGCACCTTCAGCTTCTACTGCACGTGCAATCTCTGCAATATCCGTCACATTGGGTGACAGCTTGACTATCAGCGTCTTATGATAAGCCTGACGCACTGCCTTGACCACACTCGACGCTCCTGCACACGTCACACCAAAGGCCATTCCACCGTCCTTTACATTCGGACAAGAAATATTCAGTTCGATAGCAGGAATCTTCTCCAATGCATCAATACGTGCAGCACATTCGGCATAGTCCTCAGGCGACGAACCACTAACATTGACAATCATGTTCGTATCGATATCCTTAATCTGCGGATAGATGTGTTCACAGAAGTAATCTACACCCTTATTCTGCAGTCCCACACAGTTCAGCATACCGCTAGCAGTCTCTGCCATACGCGGATAGTCATTGCCCTCGCGAGGCTTCAGTGTAGTACCCTTCACGATAATGCCGCCCAAGCCAGAAAGGTCTATAAAGTCCTCAAATTCAATACCATAGCCAAACGTACCGCTGGCTGTCATCACTGGGTTCTTCAGACTCAGTGCGCCTATATTTACTCTTAAATCAGCCATTAATTATGAATTATGCATTACGAATTATGAACTACCACATCAGCTTACTAATGGGGAATACGGGACCATCCTTACAAACACAGAGATTGCCCTCAGTGGTCTTTTCCACGCAACACAGGCAGGCACCCAGACCACAAGCCATCATATTCTCCAGCGAGGCCTCACAACAGATGTTTTTCTCCTTCGCATAGCGCGCCACAGCTTTCATCATTGGCGTAGGACCACAGGTGAATATCTTGTCGAAGGATTCGACAAGCACGCTGTGGTTGGTCACAAAACCCTTCTCACCCAGCGTACCATCCTCTGTCGTTACGCACACGCGCCCGTACTTATTAAATAAGTCCAGCTCCAGCACGTCTTTTGCACTACGTCCACCCAACAGGAAGGTAACCTCACAGCCCTGTGCCTTCAGTTCAGCGCCCAGATAGAGCAGTGGGGCAACACCTACGCCACCACCAACGAGCAGCATCTTTTTCAAAGCGACAGAACCGCTTTGCACAGTGAAGCCGTTGCCCAGCGGCAAAACGCAGTTCAACGTGTCGCCAACGTGTAATTGTCCTAACTGGCGTGTTCCGTCACCAACCATTGCCACCATTAACCACAACTCGTTTGCCTGACGGTCTACATAATTAATAGAGATAGGGCGACGCAGAAATGTCGTCAAAGAACCATCTACGCGTACCTCTACAAACTGGCCTGGCAACATCTCTGGCAAGGGTTTGTCATCAGTCAGTTTAAGCAAAACATGCTTCTCGCTCAGGCGTTCTACGGCCTTTACTTTTAAATCAAGGATAAACTTTTTCATAATTTGCATGCAAAATTACGAAAAATCCGTGGAATCCGTGCAATCTGCGGTCAAAAATCGTAATTACTTCTTGGCAGGAACAAAAGTCTCGTAGGTTTGATCATCATAATAAACGCGAATTTCGGTCACTTTACGCGGTTGTTTGTCAATTATTTTGATTTCTTCGCGTACAATTTCAGGGTGTGTACTTTTTACACTCTGACGAAATCCTGTCGGCTGAGCAACATTTTGAGGAGAAAACAGCGACGGTTGATCAAAATTCAACATTTGATCCGACCCACCAACAGGTTGTTCAGAAGCATCTATAAGACCCTCTTCCTGGTCAGTGGGGTGGGTCATATGCATGTCACCAGTACCCCACAAAAGCCATTCCGTACTAATGTCAGGAATTTTCGTTTTAATAGCTTCTACGATGTTCAGGGTCGGACGGGTACGTCCATTGAAAATGCTGGAGAGGGTAGCAGGTGACTGTTGCAGGTAGTCAGCGAACACCTGTTGGGTCATGTGCTGGTCCTCCATGATGAGTCTAATGCGATCTTTAATGTCCATGTTACTTAAAAATGGGGCAAAAATGCCGTTTTGCTTTGACTTTACAAAGGTAAAGCTATTTTTTGACATATGCAAGAAATCTAAAGAAAATTTTAGGATGTAAAGTTTTGGTTTCTAATTTAAAATTCAAAAGTGTAGAGTTGATAAAATGTAAAATCATGCTTTAGAATTACAAATCTAAAATATGTACAAAATTCACATATTAACAATAACTAAAGGAAATATATCGTAAATAATTGGGTATAAATGAGATATTTACGAATATTGTCTTCTGCGTTGCGTAATATGCAGAAGAAAATGCCGATATATAAGGCTAAAAGTATGCATTTAATATTAACAAAATCGCATAATTAGCTGGTATTTAGATGCTTGTAGATAGCAAAGAATTTTGTATATGTATGTATATAAAAATCTAAATGCTTGGATTTGCATTTGCATATCAGAATTATAATACGCTAATTTACGTTTGTATATTGTAAATAATCGTATGCAAATTGTAAATTCGTATGTATTTCTAAATTACTTCAGTCTTTCAAATTCAATTATCAAAATCATAAAATTTACTAAATCCAAATTTTCATCTTCGGAGCAGTTGCGATTTTTGCGTTTTCAGCGAATTCAGGACGAGCGGCAAGAAAAGCAAAAATACGCGAATTATGAGGCGTTATTTTTTGCCAGAACACTAGTACAGACAGGTGTTTGAGGCCAAATTTTTATGTCTGGCAAAAATGAGCAACGAGAAAAAAACAAGGGGAAAATCAGTGAAATATAAAGAAAATTAACTCCCTCATGAGCTCTCCGGCGGGGGTATTAGGGTTATCCAGGCCCTTACTTTTGGCATCAATTTCACGTATCTTGGTGATAATCTGCATCACTTTCATTCCGGAGTAATTTTTCATACCCGTCAGGTAGTCTCTGGCACCCCATGGAGATTTCATATCCAACCACCCTGCAAGTGCTTCCTGACTGCCTTTTTGTGGACAATAATGCGCCAACATCAAGTTTTGGAAGTAATTAAACACCAACGGGAGAAGCGCATAGAGTCCACCAGCCTTCGGATTTTCGTCAAAATATTTTATTATTTGATTTGCTTTCAGAATATTTCGGTTCACAATGGCATCGCGTAGCTCAAAAGCGTTATAGTCCTTGCTCACCCCTATCTGATCCTCCACCACCTGGGGTGTCACCCTCCTATCCTGCTCAGGTAAGCCCAACAGTACCTTATCGAGCTCGCTAGTCAGTCGACTAAGGTCTGCACCAATGGCATCAGCAATCATTTGCGTCGATTTCGGGTCGATACTGGCATTTTTTGCCTTCAAATACTGCTGGATAAAGGCTGGAAGGTCGCGTTCCTTCAGTTTCATGCTCTCAAAAAGCACGCCATTTTCCTTGATAGCCTTCACCAAACCCTGTTTTCGACCGTCTATTTTGCCGTTTTTATGGCACAAAACGAGCACTGTCGATGGCATAGGCTGGTGGAAATACTTCTCCAGCGGCTCTGTATTCTTAATATTCTGAGCCTCTTTGACAATGACAACCTGGCGCTCTGCCATCATGGGATAGCGTTTACAGGTATCGACAATCTGCGATGCATTGACGTCAGATCCGAACATGACAGTCTGGTTGAAATCCTGTTCCTCAGGCTGTAGCACATTCTGGGCTATCCAGTCGCTGATTTTGTCGATATAATACGACTCATCGCCCATCAGATAATAGACGGGACGGAACTGGCGCTCCATGAGCTCCTTCATCACTGAATCGTATGTTACTGTCGTTTGAGCCATATCGGCTACAAAATTATAAAAAAACCACGAATTACACGAATTATACGAATTATTTTTTGTATTTTTGCACACATGAAAGAGTTGAACTTGCCTTCATACGATGTCAAAATAAGAGGGACGCGCGAGAAACCGGAGATTTTCGACTTTCTGCGACGTCGCTACGTTGCCCTGACTCCTGAGGAGTGGGTGCGCCAACATTTTACCCACTGGCTCGTCGACCACAAGGGCTATCCCAAGGGGCTACTGGGCAACGAGGTGGCACTGCAATGTGGCGACAAAACCGTGCGTTGTGATAGCATTGTTTACGGCAACGACCAACGTCCACTCATGATTTGTGAGTACAAAGCACCCTCTGTGCCTATTTCTCAGCACGTTTTTAGCCAGATTTCAGCCTACAATCTCCTTCTCCACGTCGACTATCTTGTCGTCAGCAACGGTCTGCAGCACTACTGTCTGCGCATGGATTACGAGCACCAGACCTATCAATTCCTCACAAATATTCCGCTCTACACCGAGCTGTAAACAAAACAACAAAACAGAAAATTTGCGGAAAAAATTTCGTAAACAAAAAAATAATTGTACTTTTGTATCGAAAATATAGACGTTTAGGTTTTTGACCAATACTAAAAGAGAAAAAATGATGCCGAAAGCAATAAAAATAATGTGCATGATACTTCTCCTCCTGACAGCCGGTTTTTCCTCTGCCAGGGCAGAAGAAAAGCTGCCAGCCAAGCTGCAGAAACTTACTGACGAAGCCTATCGCAGCTATAGCGCACGAGAGACAGACAGCTATTTTGAAGCCGTAAAAAAGGTAAAGGATGCCACAGAGTTCTCCCAATATCAGGAGACTTATTACCGTGCGTGCAGCTACGAGGCTATCTACATGTTCGAGTATGTGGACCGTAAAAAAGGCGTACAGCTAGCACACGACATTTACCATCACGCCAAAAGCAACAACAGCAACATAGGTATGTATTTCGCTACCTTCTCACTGGGTACCATCCGCGAACAATCGGGCAACATGGAACTGGCTGAGAAGAGTATCCTGCAGGCACTGAAACTGAAGGAGAAATATCTGCCTGAGGAGAGCGCAGCTCCCTGTTATTTAGGACTTTGCGAGGTGGCACTGCATAGAAAGGACTACGAGAAAGTGAAAGAATACGCCCGTCGTGCACTCGATGAGCCAGGCATCATCCCCATGAATCAGATTACAGCCTGGAGCTATAAGTGTCTGGCACGCTACAATCAGCGCGACAGTCTGGGATTCGAGGAGGCCTATAAGGAACGTGCCCAATTGATGGCCGAACATGGTGGTCAGGGTGGTCTCTTCGGTGAGCTTATCAACGTCTATCAGGCCAAGAACCGCAAGCAATGGCAATTAGCCCTGCAACGCGCAGAGAAGCTGATACATCAACAGAACAAATGTGCGCAGAAGGCCTCTATCTACGAGCACATGGGGGACTACCGTCAGGCGCTCTACTGGCAAAAACGCACTCGTGCAGTCATCGACTCCATCCACTCGTCAGAGGCCCGTTCTCAGATGAATGAGTTTGATACCGAGCTCTCCATCACCTATGCAGAGAACGAGACCAAAGAACAGGAGTTAGCCAAAGAACAGACCATGCTCTGGGGTGGTGCCACTATTGCCGTCCTCATCATTGCTTTCCTCGCCATCTACGGTTATCGCTGCAACAAGCACACTAAACACATGAAGAGTGTCAACAGCAAACTGCAGCAGGCCTACGACCAGCTGGAAGAGACCACCAAGGCCAAGGAACGCATAGAGAGTGAGTTGCGCATTGCCCGTGAAATTCAACGCCGCATGCTACCCCACGTATTTCCACGTCGCAGGGACATTGACATCTACGCCATGATGACTCCAGCCAAGGAAGTAGGCGGAGACCTCTATGCCTACGCCCTACTCGACGATCAGCTATACTTCTGTGTGGGCGATGTTAGCGGAAAGGGCGTTCCTGCAGCATTGTTTATGGCTGAGGTGACGCGTATGTTCCGTACACTGGTGGATGGTCACCTGTCGCCCAATACTATTGCCCAACGCCTCAATCATGCACTGGCGGAAGACAACGAACAGGGTATGTTCGTCACGATGTTTATCGGACTCATCAACCTGAAAACCGCTCATATGGAGTTCTGTAATGCCGGTCATAATCCACCCCTGCTCGACGGAGAATACATGCAGATGGAGTCCAATGCTCCTATCGGATTGTGGCCTGAACTCGACTATGAGGGCGAGGAAATCAGCGACATGCACGGCAAGACTCTCTTCATCTATACCGATGGCATCAACGAAGCTGAGAACAGCAACAAGGAGCAATTTGGCGACGAGCGTCTCCAAGCCCTGTTAAAGAAAGACCTTGGCGACGCCCGTCAGACCTCTGAAACAATACATAAGGCCGTCGAGGACTTTGTTGGCAATGCCGAGCCCAGCGACGACCTTACGAAAATGTGTATTAAGATGAGATAAGGCTTATGCCTCTGCCTCAGGAACGATGTCCTCGTCCTTCTTGACAGTCTTGCGGATAGCGCGCTTGCGAGGCTTCTTCTCCTCAGCACCAGGTGCAGCAATCTTTACGCCAGCCAGTTCTGGGTCGATAAGTATACGACCGCAGTACTCACAGACGATAACCTTCTTGTGCATTTTGATGTCGAGCTGACGCTGGGGTGGAATCTTATTGAAACAACCGCCGCAGGCATCACGCTGCACATAAACAATACCCAGACCATTGCGGGCATTCTTGCGGATGCGCTTGAACGAAGTGAGCAAACGAGGCTCAATCTTAATCTCCAACTCCTTGACCTTCTCCTTGAGTTTCTCCTCTTCGGCACGGGTTTCTTCCATGATCTCGTCGAGCTCAGCCTTCTTCATATCGAGGGCCTGACGACGGTCATCAATGACTGCCTGGTTCTGCTCCAGCTCAGCCTTCTTCTCTTCAATCTTGAAGGTGGCCTCCTTGATTTTCTTGTTGCAGAGCTCGATTTCCAACGACTGAAACTCGATTTCCTTCGACAGTGTGTCGTACTCACGGTTGTTCTTTACATCGTTCAACTGTGTCTTGTAGCGCTCCACGCTAGCCTTGGCGGTCTCAATCTCGCCCTTCTTCTGGGCTACGGCACGCTGATACTCGTCAATGTCGTTCTGGATTTTCTCAATGCGGGTGGTGAGACCTGCAATCTCATCTTCCAGGTCTTCTACTTCCAGAGGCAGTTCACCTCTGAGGGCACGCTTCTCGTCAATCTCAGAGAGCGTGGTCTGCAGCTGATAGAGGGTCTTCAAACGCTCTTCTACTGACAGGTCTGTGGGATCTTTCTTTGCCATTGTTTTCTTATTTTTTTCGTTATTACGATACTTCGATATTACGATTCTTCGATATTTCGATGTTACGACTAGATATACAGAATGGGATTGGTACAGGTTTCTGCTATCTCTGAGCGTACTCCAGGGCACTCCTTATTAATAATATCACGGAAAATCTCGCTGGTAAACTGCTCCGACTGGTAGTGTCCAATGACACATATCTGAATGCGCTGTTCATAGCCAAAGTACTGATGATAGTGCATCTCACCCGTGATGAAGGCGTCAGCACCAAGACCGACAGCGTCAGGCAACAGAAAGTCGCCAGCACCACCGCAGAGTGCCACCTTCCGGATGGGGCGTCGCAGCAGTTCGTTACACAGTACGCATTCCACGCCGAACTGTCTTTTCACCATGAGGATAAAGTCGTCAGCTGCCATTGGCTGTGGCAAGAGACCAACGACACCACTGCCAGCCTCGATATCGCCCACCTGTTTCTGAGCAAAGAACTGGCACTGCTGCAATCCCAGTTGCTCAGCAATCTTCCAGTTGACGCCATTCTTGGCATTGTCCATATTAGTATGCATGGAGACGATGACGATATCGTTCTTTAAGGCCTTAATAACGCAACGCTGCACATAGTCAGCACCACTAATCTGTTTCAAGCCACGGAACAACAACGGATGGTGACTGACGATGAGGTTACAATCCTTGCGGAGAGCCTCATCGACAATCTGTTCGTTGACGTCCAGACACAATAATGCCCCTGAAACATCCGCCTCTGTCAGTCCCAGTTGCAAGCCAGCATTATCCCAACTTTCCTGCAAGGGCAGAGGCGCGAACTGTTCAAGGGCGTCAAGCACTTGTCGTATTTTCACGCTTCTTTCTACGTTTTGAAAGTGCAAAGGTACGAAAAAAGTGACGGATTCTACATGTAATCCGTCACTTTTATATTTTTTTAATTTTTAATTTTTCATCTTTCATTTATGTAAACCACTTCTCGTTGTCCTTTTCATGGCAGTAGCTAGTACCATCAAAGCAATGCGTACACACCTGATCTTTCGGCAGTCCGATAGAATCGATGAGGTCTTCGATAGTGGCAAACTTCAGCGAGGTCAGTCCCAAGCGACGGGCTATCTCCTTAACCATACGCTCATATTCTGGCGTACCCGTCTTGGCATACTCCGTCAGTTTCTTCTTGTCGTCGCCCTCAAAATCACGGATGATACGACGAGTAATCAGTTCCAGATCGCTCTTCGAAGAAGTAAAGCCGATGAAAGGACAGCCATAGACCAGTGGCGGACAGGAAATGCGGACATGGACCTCTTTGGCGCCATTGTCGAAGAAGGTACGCACATTGTCGCGCAACTGTGTACCACGCACAATGGAGTCATCACAGAAGACGACGCGCTGGTCTTTCAGAATAGCCGGATTAGGAATGAGCTTCATCTTAGCCACAAGGTCGCGACGCACCTGATTGCCAGGGGTAAACGAACGAGGCCATGTAGGCGTATACTTCAGCACGGCACGCTTGTAGGGGATTTTCTTACCCTCAGAGTAACCCAGTGCCATTCCAACACCAGAATCGGGAATACCACACACAATGTCAGCCTCAACTGCGTCCTTCTCGCCCAACAAACGGCCATTCTTCTCACGGACATATTCTGTATTGATGCCTTGATAGTCGCTAGCAGGGAAACCATAATAGACCCACAGGAAAGAACATATCTGACAGCGGGTGAGTGGTTCCTGCAGCACTTCGACACCATCGGCCTTTAACTTAACTATCTCACCAGGTCCTAAGTCGCGCAACACCTTATAGTCAAGGTTAGGGAAACTGGTGGTCTCGCTGGTGACGGCAAAGGACTGAATGAACTCGTCCGTACCAATAGGTGACAGACGGTGTATCTCTTTCCTACCTATAACAATAGGTGTACGGCCTAGGAAGTCACGAGCGGCAATGATGCCATCCTCTGTAAGAATCAGCATCGAGCAAGAACCCTCAATCTTTTGGTACACCTTGTTGATGCCCTCCACAAACGAGTTACCCATATTGATGAGCAAGGCAACAAGCTCGGTCTGATTGATGTTATTGGCAGACATCTCGCTGAAGTGCATGCGCTGTTTCAGCAGTTCCTCGGCAATCTCGCGCTGGTTATTGATTTTGGCCACGGTGACTACCGCATAGCGTCCTAAGTGGGAGTTGACGATGATAGGCTGTGGATCAGTGTCACTGATGACCCCCACCCCCTGATGTCCCTTGAACGAATCAAGCTCGTCTTCAAAACGAGAACGGAAATACTGGCGTTCCAATGAGTGGATGCTGCGGTGGAAACCGCTTTCCTCATCGAATGTCACCAATCCAGCGCGTTTTGTACCTAAGTGAGAGTTGTAGTCGGTCCCGTAAAACAAGTCGTTTACGCAGTCCTTTGTAGAGATTGTGCCAAAAAAGCCACCCATAATGTTTTTACCTTTTGTGTGTCAATAATACCTTTATGGGCTGCAAAATTACAAAAAAAAATGGCAACCACCATAAGAGTTACCAGATTTTTTTGAAAAAAGACTGCTTTTTTATCTTAAAGGCACATTGCAGGGCATGACGATAGAAGGGCCAAAGCGACTGAAACGTGGTGGCACCATTAGCCACCAGATATTCGCGCAGAGAATCGTGCTCCTTACGGTCTTTCTGATAGCTCCTCACAGCCCTACGCACGGCAAAGTAGCCTTTCCACGCAATGAACACTACAACGACGAGAAGTAAAAAGGTTTTCATAGCTGGATATAATTATCGTTCAACGGATTCAAGACGGTCAACACGCTACGTCCCTGCTGGACTACCTCTATCAACATACGACCAACGGCCAATTGTTTCTCTTCGGAGAGGGCCTCAGCGGGTTCATCAACCACCAACAGCTGTTTGCCAGAGTCAACTGCACGGCGCACCAGCTCAACATAGTCAGTAGGAACCTTGTCGTACCCCTCAGGAACTGACAAACGCTGGGGTACATAGGCCAGATAGCGACGGAAATAGGGTGCAGACTCGGGTGTCAACACTTCACCGTCGATACAGATATGTCCGCCATCGATAGGTATCAGTCCCACGATAGCCCTCAGCAGGGTGGTCTTTCCCCTCCCCTGCAGACCTATAAGCTGCCCCTCATCGAGGGTAGCAGATAGTCCCTTGATGATTTCTCCGATGGTTACGTTGTGCAGTTCTAACATCATAATCTGGTGCAAAGGTAATAAATAATTCATAATTCATCATGCATAATTCATAATTATTTTATACTTTTGCAGCATGAAAAAGCAAAAACGACGCATGTTGGCTGAATGGGAGAACCAAAGCATGGTGCAACTGACGTGGCCACACGAAGGTACCGACTGGGCACCCATCCTTGACGAGATTACGGCTGTCTACAAAGAGATGGCAAGGGAGATACGCAAGCGCGAGCCACTATTAATAGTAGACAGCATCCCTCATAACGACACTTGGGCCAGGGATCATGGATTCATTACGATAGAAGAAACCTCTTTTGACCATAAGTCAAAAGCACTAGTTCTTCTGGACTTCTGCTTCAATGGATGGGGCGACAAGTTTGAGGCAACGCTGGACAATCAGATAAACAAGCACCTTTTTGAGCAGGGCCTTGTAAAGGGTGTCTATGAAGACCACTTGGACTTTGTGCTGGAAGGTGGTTCGATAGAGAGCGACGGCAAGGGTACCATATTTACTACAGAGTGCTGCCTGATGGCGCCACATCGTAATCAACCACTGACAAAGCAGGAAATTGAAAATCGACTGAAGGAGTGGCTGGGTGCTGAGCGTATCGTCTGGCTACAACATGGCTCATTGCTGGGTGACGACACCGACGGGCACATCGACACGCTGGTAAGAATCTGTCCCTATGACACCTTATTATATACAGGAGGAGACAAGGATCATCCAGACCTGGCACTCATGGAAGAGGAGCTGAAAAGTCTTCGGACATTGGAAGGGAAGCCCTATCGTCTGTTAAAGTTACCCCTACCCCGTCCTATCTTCGACGATGGCGACCGTCTGCCAGCGACCTACGCCAACTATCTGGTCATCAATGGTTCTGTGCTAGTACCCACCTACAACCAACCCGACCTGGACGAAGAGGCCATGCGCATTATTGGGCAGGCATTCCCAGACCGGCAGATTGTTGGCATTGACTGTCGTGCTGTCATCAAGCAGCACGGTTCATTGCACTGTTGTACGATGCAGTATTATTGAAGTGTCTTCTTGGCGCCGAGCCAGACCAGGAAAGCTGCAGAAGTAAATTCTGCCTGAAGCTTGTTGTCCATGTAGAGATACTTGGGGAACAGGTAGATAATATTCTTGTGAACATAGGTCTCGCCATCCTTCATCATATATTCTGCATAAGTACCAGAAGCCTCCTCGGTATTATAGAAAGTCACTTCCACCTGATGTGTTCCCCCATTATAAGTAATCGGAAAAGCTCACGGTCATTACTAGTATTGAAACAATACCAAATACTTTCATTAACTTCATTTTTGTGCGTTTTTTGTAAATTTTGCCTGCAAAAGTAGTAATAAATATGGAAGCAGCAAAAAAAACAACCAGAAACAACACGATATTTTCTCACTTTTAATTTTATTTTGTACCTTTGCAGCGTTTTAACGAAAAAACAGAACCCATGAAGATTGGAATCATACAACAGCACAACGTGGCGGACATGGAAACCAACAAGTGCCACTTGGCTACCAAGATTCGTCAACTGGCACAAGAGGGTGCAGAACTCATTGTCTTGCAAGAACTGCACAACTCGCTGTACTTCTGCAAGGAGGAGGATGTCAACCTTTTCAATCTGGCAGAAAGCATTCCTGGTCCATCAACGCAGTTCTTTGGCCAGTTGGCCAAGGAGTTGCAGGTGGTCATCGTCACCTCGCTGTTTGAGCGCCGTGCCACAGGACTGTACCACAACACCGCTGTGGTTTTGGAAAAAGATGGTACCATTGCAGGCAAATACCGCAAGATGCACATTCCCGACGACCCCGGCTACTACGAGAAGTTCTACTTCACCCCTGGCGACCTTGGTTTCCAACCCATACAAACATCTGTCGGCAAGCTAGGTGTACTGGTCTGTTGGGACCAGTGGTACCCAGAGGCTGCACGACTGATGGCTTTGGCTGGAGCAGAACTGCTCATCTATCCTACTGCCATTGGCTACGACCCAAACGACACAACTGCCGAACAAGAACGACAGCGCATGGCATGGCAGACCGTTCAACGTGGGCATGCTGTTGCCAACGGACTTCCCGTCGTCACAGTAAATCGCTGCGGTGAAGAAGACGGAATACCTTTCTGGGGCACCAGTTTTGTGGCAGGGCCACAGGGGGAACTGCTCTACGAAGCACCTATTACAGAAGAGGTTACCAAGGTCATCGACGTAGACATGGAGCGCTCAGAACAAGTGCGTCGCTGGTGGCCATTCCTCAGAGATCGCCGCATAGAGAATTATACAGACATCACTAAACGCTATATAGACTAAATGGCAAACAATTTAAGATTTCAGGTAGTAGAAGAGGCTTTCAAGAAACACGCCCTTGATGTAAAAGCTCCTAGCGAGCGTCCTTCGGAGTATTTCGGCAAGTATGTATTTAATAAGGAGAAGATGTACCGTTATCTGCCGAAGAACGTCTATGACAAGATGATTGACGTAATAGACAACGGTGCCAGTCTGGACCGTTCTATTGCTGATGCAGTAGCTGACGGTATGAAGAAATGGGCCTTGGAGATGGGTGTCACCCACTATACACACTGGTTCCAACCATTGACAGAGGGTACCGCCGAGAAGCACGACGCATTTGTAGAGCACGACGGCAAGGGTGGCATGATAGAGAAATTCTCTGGCAAGCTGCTCGTACAGCAGGAGCCTGATGCTTCCTCATTCCCCAATGGTGGTATCCGTAACACCTTCGAGGCGCGCGGCTACAGTGCATGGGATCCGACATCACCAGTGTTTATCATTGACGACACGCTGTGTATTCCCACCATCTTCATCGCCTATACGGGTGAGGCCCTTGACTACAAGGCTCCCCTACTCCGTGCACTGCATGCTGTAGGAAAGGCCGCTAAGGATGTTTGCCAATACTTCTATAACGATGTCACCAAAGTACAGGTGAACCTGGGTTGGGAACAAGAGTACTTCCTTGTTGACGAAGGTCTCTACTCTGCCCGTCCCGACCTGTTGATGACTGGTCGTACGCTGATGGGACACGAGAGCGCTAAGAACCAGCAAATGGACGACCACTATTTCGGCACCATCCCCGATCGTGTGGTAGCTTTCATGAAGGACCTTGAGATACAGTCGCTAGAGCTGGCCATCCCTGTGAAGACCCGTCACAACGAGGTAGCACCCAACCAGTTTGAGTTGGCTCCTATCTTCGAGGAGTGCAATCTGGCTGTAGACCATAACATGCTGCTGATGTCGCTGATGAAGAAGGTAGCTCGCAAACATGGTTTCCGCGTACTGCTCCACGAGAAGCCTTTCGATGGCATCAACGGTAGTGGCAAACACTGCAACTGGAGTCTGAGTTCAGACAACGGGGTATTGCTACATGCCCCTGGTACTACTCCTGAAGAGAACTTGCGTTTCATTACGTTCATCGTGGAGACACTGATGGCAGTATATCATCACAACGGACTGCTGAAGGCCTCGATTATGAGTGCCACCAACGCCCACCGTCTGGGTGGCAACGAGGCACCTCCTGCTATCATTTCATCGTTCCTAGGCACACAGCTCACGGAGGTGCTGAACCATATCGAGACATCGGAGGCCAACGAGTTGTTCAACCTGAAGGGTAAGCAGGGCATGGAGATTGACATCCCCCAGATTCCCGACCTGATTGTTGACAATACCGACCGCAACCGCACATCGCCATTTGCCTTTACGGGTAATCGTTTTGAATTCCGTGCACCTGGTTCTAGCGTCAACTGCGCCAGCGCCATGATTGCGCTGAATGCTGCGATGGCAGAAGCATTGACTTCTTTCAAGGAGCGTGTGGACGCTAAGATTGTGAAGGGAACAGACAAGATACAAGCCATACTCGAAGTACTGAAGGACGACGTAAAGACCTGTAAGCCTGTTCGCTTCGACGGCAACGGCTACTCAGAGGAATGGGTCAAGGAGGCTGCCAAGCGTGGACTCGACGTAGAGAAGTCATGTCCCGTTATCTTCGAGCATTACCTTGACGAGAGCAGCATCAAGATGTTTGAGAGCACCAAGGTAATGAACAAGAAGGAGTTGGAAGCTCGCAACGAGGTAAAATGGGAGATGTACGTGAAGACCGTACAGATTGAGGCCCGTGTATTGGGCGATCTCGCCATGAACCATATCATCCCTGTGGCTACCCACTATCAGAGCCAGCTCATCAAGAACGTACAGGGCATGAAGGACGTCTTCTCATCAGAACGAGCCGAACGTCTGTCGACCCGTAACATGAAACTCATCGAAGAGATTGCTGAGCGCACTGAGAAGATTGAGCAGTTAGTGGAAGACCTGACAGAGGCCCGTCGCGTGGCCAACCGCATCGAGGATATCCACCAGCGAGCTATCGCCTACCACGACACCGTTTGTCCCCACATGGAGGCTATCCGCAAACAGATTGACAAACTGGAGTTGATAGTAGAAGACGGTCTGTGGACACTACCCAAATACCGCGAACTACTCTTCATCCGATAAACACAAAGAAAAACGGCAATGCGAAATCAGCACTGCCGTTTTTCTTATATCTTCGCCCAAGATTAGATCTTTGACTCCAGCGTAGCCTTCCAACGGGCGTAAGCAGCCAGATACTCATCACGATGAGCTGCATCGGGCTCGATAACCTGCAGCTTATCCAAGGTAGCAAAGGCCTCGTTGTTGTCCTTATAGATACCTGCGCCAATACCTGCGCCCTTAGCAGCACCCACGCTACCATCAGTGTCGTAGAGCTCAATGGTAGCACCACTGACACCAGCCAGTGTATCGCGGAACAGCGGGCTGAGGAACATGTTAGCCTTACCAGCGTGAATCTTATGGATGTCCATACCCATCTGCTGCATAATCTCCATACCATAGCAGAATGAGAAGACGATACCCTCTTGAGCAGCACGTACCAGGTGAGCCTGGTTGTGCTTGTTGAAGTTCAGACCATTGATAGAGCAACCAATCTCCTTGTTCTGCAGCACACGCTCAGCACCATTACCGAATGGGATAATCGTTACGCCCTCACTGCCAATGGGTACTGTAGCTGCGAGATCATTCATCTGTGCATAACCTACTTCCGGCGTGATGTTACGGTGTGTCCAAGCATTCAGGATACCCGTACCATTGATACAGAGCAGCACACCAAGACGAGTCTGTTCAGATGTATGGTTCACGTGGGCAAAAGTATTCACGCGGCTCTTGGGATCGTAGTTGACATCACCCAGCACACCATAGACAACACCTGACGTACCACCAGTAGCAGCAATCTCACCAGGATTCATCACGTTAAGAGACAGTGCATTGTTTGGCTGGTCACCGCCACGATAAGTAATAGGTGTACCTGCCTTCAGACCCAGCTCGGCAGCAGCCTCAGCACTCACCTCACTCTGTACGGCAAATGTCGGTACAATATCAGCAATTAAAGAACTATCGAAGCCATAATACTTCATCAGAAAGTCAGCTACCTGGTTGTTCTTGAAATCCCAGAACATACCCTCTGACAGACCGCTGACCGTCGTATTGGCTACACCAGAGAGACGCATGGCGATATAGTCGCCGGGAAGCATAATCTTATAAATCTTCTCGTAGGTCTCTGGCTCGTTTTCCTTCACCCATGCCAGCTTGGCGGCAGTGAAGTTACCTGGAGAGTTGAGCAGATGACTCAGACACTGATCAGCACCTAGCTCATTAAACGCCTTCTCACCATAGGGTACAGCACGTGAGTCGCACCAGATGATAGAGGGGCGCAGTGCCTTGAGGTACTTGTCGACACAAACCAGACCATGCATCTGATAAGAGATACCGATAGCCTTCACATCGTCTGCTGTAGCACCGGCATCAGCCATAATTTTCTTCAGTGCCAGCTTGGCATTGTCCCACCACATCTGAGGATCCTGCTCAGCCCAACCGGCCTTGACAGCCATGATGGGTGCTTCCTTCTCAGGATAGAACGCTGTTGCTACACATTTTCCACTGTCTGCATTCACGAGCGATGCCTTGACAGATGAACTGCCGACATCGAAACCTAATAAATACCTGTTTGCCATTGTTGATAATAATATAATGATGTTTTCTAATCTGTATATGTGCGTTTTCGCACTACAAAATTCTGCAAATAATCTTTAAAAACCAACTTTTTTACAGATTTTCAATATTTTTTTATTATTATTTGACTACAATTAAAAAAAATTCCATACCTTTGCAGAATAGAAAAACGACAATTAGCTAAGGTTTGTTTGATTTATGAAAAAGAAAATACTGATACTTGACGACAAAGAGACCATCGCAAAGGTGCTCTCCATCTATCTCATGAGTGACTACGACGTTCAGTGGTTGCCCGATGGTTTACAAGGTGTAAAATGGCTTCAGGCAGGCAATACGCCCGACCTCATCATCTCCGACATCCGTATGCCGGGTATGCGTGGTGACGATTTCCTGGAGTGGATCAAGCAGAACGAGTTATTCTGCCACATTCCCGTTATCATGCTATCGAGCGAAGACTCTACCAGCGAACGTATCCGTCTGCTGGAGATTGGTGCTGTTGACTACATTGTCAAACCCTTCAACCCCATGGAGTTGAAGATTCGTGTCAAGAAGATTCTTCCCAATTAATCAAAAGATTGTATATTCTTAGACCTAAAGGCCAAAGCGACCAAGGTCGATTAGTCAAATAGTACATTGACATGATAGGTGTTGTATACTTAGGTAATAACCAGAAGACACAAGAACGTCTGAAATACATTCCCGGACAGTTGGTCAGGATGACCAATGCCTATAAAGAAGCTGCCCAGATTTGTACACCACACGTTTCCAACGAGCATTTCCTCGTGTTCTTTGAACGTAATGTCCGCAATGAGGACATTGCGGCCATCACCTATCTGCGCAAGAAATGTCGCAGCGTTTATATTGTTCTCATGACAGACACCATGACAGACGAAGAGCGTAACATCTATATCAAATGCGGTATCAATGACACTATCCAGCAAGAAGCATCCGTCACGGAAATGAACAAGAAGATTCAGTTTATCTCTGATCGTGAGAATGTCCTTTTCTCCGATGAGGTTCCCAAGCGTGGCATCCTGAAATTCCAGATTCCCATCTGGAAGAGACTCTTTGACATCGTTGTTGCCACACTTTCCATCATTATTCTTTCCCCCATTTTCATCATTACGGCTATAGCCATCAAGATGGAGAGCAAGGGGCCCGTACTGTTCAAATCAAAGCGTGTAGGCACTAACTATACCATCTTTGACTTCCTGAAGTTCCGCAGTATGTATGAGGATGCCGAGCACCAGTTAATGGAACTGAGCAAGGACCATAACCAGTACAAGAATCAGGATGCCGAGGAGCCGAAGTCGACTATCCCAGTTTCTTCGGGTGACCAAGCAGAGAAGGCAATGATGAATATGGGTATGGATTCAGAGATGATGATTAGCGACGAGGAGATCATGTTGGTTGGCGACGACTTCGTAGTATCTGAGAGCGACTTCAACAAGAAGAAGGAAGAGGGAAACGACAACGTCTTCATCAAGATTGAAAACGATCCCCGCGTCACCAAGGTTGGCAAGTTCATCCGCAAGTACAGCATCGACGAGTTGCCACAGTTGTTCAACATACTCAAGGGCGACATGTCTATCGTGGGTAATCGTCCGTTGCCACTCTATGAAGCAGAGAAGTTGACGGCAGACTCCAGCATCGACCGCTTCATGGCTCCTGCCGGACTGACAGGTCTGTGGCAGGTCGAAGAGCGTGGTCGCGGAGGCACGATGTCTGCCGAGGAACGCAAACAGTTAGATATCACCTATGGACAGACATTTAATTTCTGGTTGGATATGAAAATTATCCTGAAGACATTTACACACTTCAAGCAGACTGGAAACGTTTAACATGTTGATGATTGCCTATGAATAATGTGAGACAATTATTTCTTACGATAATATTGGCGGCTACATTCTCTGTTGCCCATGCACAATATAATAATAGTGGTATTAGTGCAGGCTTCTTTGATTCCAGCGAGAATAACTCGATTAATTTCTCTACCTTCCACCTGCCGCCATTGGCAGTACTCTATGAGAATGCCAAGCAGAATCCCCAGATTCTTTCGTTGAACAAAGCACAGGAGATTGCTCAGGCTGAGGTAGCCAAACAGAGACGCCATATCTTCTCTTACGTGCAAGGCCATGCCAGCTACAGCTATGGTAAGACGGATATGTGGGGAAACAACAGCAGCACGCAGAGCTACACCACTATCTACCAGTTCCAAGGCAGCGAACAAAGCTATTGGAATGTGGGTGTCAATGTTAGCGTACCTTTAGAGGACATTCTCGACCTGACAGCTTCTGTAAGACGCAAGAAATTAGAGGTGGACAAGGCTCGTCTTGAGAAAGATATTGCTTTTGATGAGCTAAAAAAACAAATTGCTACACTTTATATCAAAATTACCAACAACCTTGTGACGCTAAAAACAGTTAGTGAGGGTGCAGCCATCTATCAAGGAGCCGGAGCGCTGAACCAAGAAGACTTCCATCAAGGTAATATGTCCATTGAGGACTTTGCTAGCACCAAAAGATTTGAGACCGGCATCGTTGGTCAGTATCAGGACATGCAGACAACGATTACAACAGACATTATCACGTTGGAATTACTGTCGCATACCCCCATTCTAACCAACACCACAACAGATGTTACTCTCGATGACGATCAATTGTCAGAAAAAGAGATCCGCAAGCAGAATCGTGAGGTAGCTAAAAATATCAAGAAAGCTGCTGCAGAAGAAGATAAGCGTTATCGCAAGATAGAGCAGGCTGAAAAAAAAGCTCTCCGCAAGGCTGCTCGTCAAGAGAAAAAAAAGAAACAATAATACGCACTCAATATGGATTTGTTTAGATATTTTGTCCGTTTCCTCTATAAGATACGCTGGTATTTAGTCATCTTGCCGATGATTGCGCTGATTGTCGCGTGGTTTTCTACCCGCAACATGGAACGCATCTACGACACCAATACCACTATCTATACAGGTATGATTACCGGCTATAACATTGAAGGTGGAACAGGTACTGCTGGTGGTAACTCCCAAACCAACATCACCAATTTGATGCTGATTATCACCACCGACAACACGATCCATGAGGTAGCATTGCGACTGTTTGCTCGTTGTATGATGTACGGTAATCCTAATAAGGACAACAATTACATCTCCGCTGAACATTTCCGCCAGCTAAGTGCTTCCGTTCCTGCAGATGTTAAGGGACTGATTAACCATAACAACGAGTCGGCAACATACGCCAATCTTAAGGCATATGAAAAGCCCACTCAAGATAATTTCCTTTTTGGCCTACTAAACTATCATCCCTACTTTGGCGTTGATAACATTACCAGTCGTCTGAAAGTACTTCAACTACAAAATAGTGATATTATCGACATCGGCTATTCTGCCAATGACGCAGGTATTGCCTTTAACACGCTGGACATTCTCAATGATGTCTTCGCTCGCCAATATCAACAGTTGCGATATGGCGAGACCAATAATGTCATCAAGTTCTTTGAACGTGAGGTGGCTCGACTATACCGTATCTTGACCAATGCAGAGGATGACCTTATCCGTTACAACGTCTCAAAACGTATCATCAACTATGGTGAGCAGACTAAGCAGGTTGCCACTTTGGAAGCCCAACAACAAAACTTTCGTAATGACCAGTTGATGAACTACACCACCGCCAAAGCCCTGCTCGACTATTTGGAACGTCAGTTAGGCAATCGTGCACAGGTCATTCGTTCGAACAAGGAGTTTACCAGTCAAGTACGCGACATTTCGCGCATCCAGTCCCGTATTTCTAATCTCCGACTAATGAGCAGTGAAGGTGGGGGGAACAACAACGAGTCACAGGAGGAACTCGCCAAGGCCCAACGCGATTTGCAACGCGCTACAGGTCGTGTCAATCAGTTGACGCGAGATATCGAAGCCGCCACATTTAGCACAGAGACTGGTGTCAAGGCTCAGGACATGCTGGGGCGCTGGTTGGAACAACTATTATTGTTGGAGAAGACCAAAGCTGAGATGACTGCCACTGATATTATGAAAGAAAATTTGGACCGACAATATTTGTTCTATGCCCCTATCGGAGCTACACTTGACCGTAAGTCACGCCATATCGGCTTTATTGAAGGCAACTACATGGAGATGCTCAAATCGCTTAATGCCGCCCGTATGCGCCAACGCAACCTGCAGATGACGACAGCAACCCTGCGTGTACTTAATCCACCCATGTTCCCGCTGAATGCGCAGCCAACAAACCGTCTGATGGTGCTGTTGGGAGCTTTCATGCTCACCTTCATGCTTACCACTCTCTACTTCCTGATTATTGAAATGCTTGACCGCACCTTGCGTGACCGCATGCGTTCAGAGCGTATTACAAAGATTCCCGTCATGGGCTGCTTTCCTCAGGAAAGCAACCTGCGCTATCGCCGTTACAACAAGACTATTGCTGATATGGCTATGAAGCAGTTAAGCAAAGCCTTATTGCCTAACTTCAAGGAAGGTCAGCAAAATGTGCTTAATCTCCTCTCTACCGACTCTGGCAATGGCAAGAGTTATCTTGCTCAAGAGTTAGAAAATTACTGGATATCCATTGGCTTGCAGGTTCGTCGCCTGACCTACGATGAAGACTTCCTGGCTGAAGACAGCAAGTTCATTTTGGCCAAGGGCATCAAGGATCTCTGTCCTGACATTCTCCCCGAGGAGATTGCCATCATCGAGTATCCTAATCTGGACGATTATTCCATCTCTCCCGCCCTATTGAATATGGGTACTATCAATATGATGGTAACCCGCGCCAACCGCACTTGGAAGGACGTTGACCAGAAAGCTCTCAATGAAGTGCAAGCCATGCTGGACGAAGAGCACAAGAATTCGCTCTTTATGTACCTGACTGAAGCCAGTCGTTACGCCGTTGAGGAATTTGTTGGTCAGTTGCCGCCTTATACGAAGTTCAACAACTTCGTATACCGTATGTCTCAATTAGGATTGACCGCTACAGAAAACGAACACGCATTATAACATAATGAACAAGCCCACGTTCAGCACATATACGAAGGAACACGGAGGAAGAGTTTCACTACTCTTTCTCCTGTTTTTGCTTGCTCTCTATGAACTTACCACAGCAGGTTTCAATGCCTTTGCCATCATTTGCCTCTCTCCTCTATTAATATTACCCATAGTAACAACCTTCCAACGTAGTATTTGGATTTTTTGGGTCCTCATCATAGTAAACGCTTTCTTACAAAACAAAAACACCCCCTTTCCAGGACCGATGTCTCTATATAATGAATTATTAGAGATCATTTTATTAGCGATAGCACTTATCGATGTGAAGAACAGCCATTTTGAACGTACAGGAAACCTCATGCTGTTTACATTGTTAATATGGTGTGGCTACTGTACTCTTCAAGTGTTAAACGACACCTGTGGCCTTGGTATAGATACAGGAGCCTGGTACACAGGTGCACGTTTAATGGCTTTTCAAATCTTGTATGCCTTCTTGGTTTTTTCGCTCTATATATCCAAGCCCGATATACTCATCAAATATTTATATATATGGGGAGCACTATCATTGTTTGCAGTATTTTGGGTATGGAAACAACAGAACTTCGGTTTTACTCCAGCAGAGAGTTCTTTCATAAACGGAAGAGGTAGATCAACACATATATTGCAAGGTGGTTCTCTTATCCGATACTTTTCGACATATGGTGATGCTGCCAATTTTGGCATTGGCATCGCTTCTACAGCTGTTGCATTTATTATTTTTGGCATTACTGCTAAAATCAGGAAATTAAAAATCTTTCTTTTGATTGTAGGCTTTGCTGCAGCTTGGGCCATGTTCCCCTCCGGAACTCGAACAGCCATAGCCTGTTTGATGGCAGGACTTATGGCCTATATCTTTTTATCTAAGTCATTTAAAATTGCCATCCCTTTTTCCATCATTTTTGGATTGTTTGCCTTTATTCTTGTATTCACAAAAATCGGTGAAGGAAATCAGTCCATCCGCCGTATGCGTAGTGCCTTTGACAAGAATGATGCGTCTGCAAGTGTCCGCACGGCGAATCAGGAAGCCATGAAAAAATATTTGAAGGAAGCGCCTTTCGGGATTGGCATCGCCCAAGGATATGGTTCTGTTCCTGCCAACAATAAATATGCTTTAATGTCTACGATTCCTGCAGATTCCGAATATGTCTATATCTGGATCAGAACAGGACAAGTTGGTATAACGCTTTTTTTAATTTGTACAGCCATTATGTGGGTGGGAGCCTGCTGGATAGTACTTTTTACTTTAAAGAGTTCTTCTCTCCGAGGTATTGGAGCTGGGTTTTGTTGTGCCTTTGTATCTATTCAACTTGGAGGATATGGAAACCAAGTACTCATGCAATTTCCAAATTGCCTTGTTTTCTACGGAGGCCTTACCATAGTATATGTCCTTCCATACATAGAAGAAGAGTGGATCAACTATGAAAACAACATATTAAAGACACAAGCAGAGAAACGACGTCTTCGCCTCGAGGAAATCGAAAAAATGAGAGTTAAACCATGGTACAGTTGGATATACAAATATCTATAATCACCATCAACTACAACGGGGTGAAAGACACTTGTGAACTGATGGACACATTACCTTTAGACGACACATCGATAGAGGTAATCGTGATAGATAATGCCTCCAGCCAAGACGAAGCCACCATCATCGAACAACGATATCCCCAGGTCAAGGTCATCCGTAGTCATGAGAATCTTGGATTTGCTGGGGGTAATAACCTCGGTATTGAGGTGGCTCACGGCAAGTACCTCTTCTTCATCAATAATGACACACTGCTAGACAATCAGGAGTCTTCTCTCATAAAAACTAGGCATGACTTGCAAGCAGACCTCCGTCACTTGGTGGAACGCATGGAGTCCGACCCACAGGTTGGTATGGTCTGCCCAAAGATACGCTTCACATGGGGACAGCGGCCTATCCAGTATGCTGGCTACACCCCACTCTCACGTGTCACCCTGCGTAACCACGCCATAGGTTTCAATGAGGCTGATTTTGGACAATACGACACAGCTCACCCCACACCTTATGGCCATGGAGCCGCAATGATGGTCAGGCGCGAAGCCATAGATAAGGCAGGCATGATGCCTACCTGCTTTTTCCTCTATTATGAGGAGCTCGACTGGTCCATGATGATTCGCCGTGCAGGCTATACCATCTGGTATGAGCCTGCCAGCACCATCTATCATAAGGAGAGTAGGACCACGGGGCAGGCCAGTCCCTTGCGTACCTATTATATTACGCGTAACCGTCTGCTCTTGGTTCAACGTAATAGTCCACTCCCTTGGCGCTACTTGTCGTACTTCTATCTCATCTTCATAGCAGGTACAAAAGGAATAGCGAAAGAGTTGTTTAACCGCCGCTTCGATTTGGCAAAAGCCTCCCTTCGAGGACTCTGGCATTTCATTAAACACTGAAGACATGGATTTTTGGAATATCATATATTATAGTGACCTGGTTTTTTTCATCTTCGTCTGTCTGACGGTGGTGTATATGGGCATCTTTGCGATGGCCTCGATGTTCAGTCAGCATCAGGAAGTTCCCAAGAGCCGGCACGAGAATCGTTTCATCATTTTCATTCCTGCCTATAAGAACGGCCCCAGCGCAGAACAGACGGTACAGTCTATCCTTGGACAGACATACCCCCAACGTCTGTTTGATGTCACGGTGATTGCCGACCAGCTTGATGAGATGAGCAATTTTCGCCTTGCCCAACAGCCCATCACCCTACTGACACCTAACTTTAAAAAGAGTTCGCGTGCCAAGTCATTGCAATTAGCCATCAACAACCTGCCACAGTTCAAGCTCTATGATATTGCCATAGTGCTCAACCCTGGCAACATTGTTGAGCCAGAATATCTCAGTCAGCTCAACGATGCCTACGAATCAGCAGGCACCAAAGCCATCCAGTGTCACATGCTCTCGCAAAACCGTGATACGGTATCTGCCCGTCTGAGTGCCATCTTTGAGGAGATTAACAACTCCATCTTCCGTCGCGGTCACATCACCTTGGGGCTCTCAGCAGCGGCAGCCAGTTCTGCCATGGCGTTCGATTTCAACTGGTTCAAAACAAACATCTTGACAACCAACACCTCGTGGGACGACAAGGAGTTAGAATCCCGACTGCTGCGTCAGCACATCTTTGTCGACTATTTCGACGACATCATGGTGTTTTCCGAGAAGGCCCGTAGCGCAGAAGACTTCAACCGTCAGCGTGGACGTTGGCTATTGTCGCACTTGGCTACCATCACACGCAACATCCGCTATTTGCCAGGAGCCATTATCGAGCGTCATTACGATCTCATTGATAAGATTATCCAATGGATGCTCATTCCCCGTATTTTGATGATGGCTATCATCATCTTCATGGGCGTCATCATGCCCTTCATCTACTTCACGCTGGCGCTTAAGTGGTGGGCACTGTTTGCCATAGTGTTGTTTATCTTCGCCTTGGCCACCCCGAACTATCTGGTTGATGACAAGTGGGATCGCACCTTCTTCTCCATACCTGTCATACTCCTTTCGTCTCTCCTGGCAAAGACTCCTATCGGCAAGAAGTTAAAGACTATATCCAACAAAAAACTATAACCCTTAATTCCCTATTATTATATGATTTGGCTTATTTTACATATCATTGAGATTCTCCTCTGGTTGTTATTGGCAGCATCCGGTGCATACATTCTATTCTTCGCTCTAGTATCCATGCTATGGAAGAAGCCTGTTTCGCCCCTCTCCGCCTATTTGGAGGGACAGCTACGCTCTATGCGTGAGGCGCGCCAAAACAACTTCCTCGTGCTTTATCCAGCCTACAACGAGGACCGTGTTATTGTCAACTCCGTGCAGACTTTCTTGGGACAGTACTATCCCTATAAAGGCTTCCATGTTGTCGTCATCTCCGACCACATGCAGCCGGAAACCAATGAGCAACTGGCAAAGTTGCCCATCACCCTCCTGCAGCCCGTCTTCGAGAAGAGCAGTAAGGCCAAGGCTATGCAATATGCATTGCAACAAGTCAAAGGCGACTATGACTATGTGGTTATCCTCGATGCCGACAACGTGGTAGAAGCAGAGTTCTTGTCCAACCTCAACGAACTCTGTAATAAAGGCTTTGATGCCATCCAGTGTCACCGATGCGCCAAGAACTCGAATAACGACATTGCCGTGCTCGATGGCGTCAGCGAGGAGATTAACAACACCCTTTTCCGCAAGGCCCACAATCGCGTTGGTCTTTCCTCAGCGCTCATCGGTTCCGGCATGTGTTTCCGCTTCAGTTGGTTCAAGGAGAACGTCTATAAGCTCTCTACCGCTGGCGAAGACCGAGAATTAGAAGCCTTATTGCTACGCCAAAGGATTCACATTCATTACGAGCCCACTATCCATGTCTATGACGAGAAAGTTTCCAACAAGGATAACTTCCAGAAACAGCGTCTGCGTTGGATGACCGCCCAGATTCAGAGCCTATTCTCACTGTTACCCTACTTCCCACAAGCTGTAATAGAAGGCAACATCGACTATATTGACAAGACCGTCCAGCAAGCCCTCATCCCACGTTCCATGCTGGTAGTAGGTGCTTTTAGCATGGCTGTTCTTATGACGGCTTTCTCGCTGACATTCTCCCTCACGTGGTATATCAAGTGGTGGTTGCTATTCCTCTTCATCTGTCTGTCACTCTACGTATCCACGCCCAAACAGTTGCGCAGCCACTCCGTCTTTGGTAAGATACTTTCCCTACCCAAACTCGTTTGGAAAATGGTACTAAACATCCTGAAGATAGACCGGAAGAATACGGATTTCATCCATACAACGCATGACACTCAGTAATTTTGGTTATAAACGACATAAAAGAGAAGAACTATGAGTACAATAAAAATATTTATATGTGCCCATAAAGAGGTCCCTTTACCTAAACACCCTTATTTCTTGCCCATTCAAGCAGGAGCGGCTTTACATAATCCAATAGGAGGCTATCAGTCAGACAATGAGGGAGAAAACATTTCCATAAAGAATCCACATTTCTGTGAACTCACCTGCCACTATTGGGCATGGAGAAATCTCAAGAATGTAGATATCGTCGGGCTTAACCATTACCGACGTTACTTTGACTTTCAGCGGAAATGGCCGCAGTTCTCTGCGGACAAAAGATTCATTACCACAGAATCCTTCCTTAGTCAGGAATATTATTTTCCTGATTTGGACAGACTTTTACAGAAATACGACATCATTCTCCCTGTTGCTCGCCATTGGCGCGTCAGCAACACACAACAATATGCCGCCTATCACATTGCTAAAGACTGGGAGATGCTTCGCCAGATTATCAAAAATCGGAGCCCGTATTACATCCCTGCTTTTGAAAAGACAATGGATCATAGCAACAAAGCCGTCGGCTATAATATGTTTATCACTCATTGGAAACTTTTTGACGCCTATTCTGAATGGCTTTTCGATATTCTCTTTGAAGTTGAGCGTCGCGTTCCACCGATTGACGACCCTATTCAAAGCCGCATCTATGGTTATATGAGCGAACGTCTTATTAATGTTTTCTGCGAGCACCATCATCTGAGAATAAAGCACCTCCCACTCATCATGCCACTCGACAATGGTCATATAGACTTGAATATTAGTAATTTTCATTGGTGCTATAGAAGATTCATGAATGATGTTCGTTACTATTTTAATAAGAAGTAATCAATATGGCTGATAGAATACATAAAAGTATACTTAATGCGAAAGTAAATCTCATTTTTTATTTTCTATCACTTTTTCTTGCCTTTTTCTCTCGAAAGATATTTTTAGATTGTCTTGGTGCTGATTTCATAGGACTAACAGGAACCTTAAACAATATTTTGGGATATCTCAATCTGGCAGAATTGGGTATCAGCGGAAGTATTGGATATTTTTTATACAAGCCTTTACAACAGAATAACAGAACAGAAATAACCGAACTACTTTCTGTTTTTGGCTATTTATATAATTGGATTGGCTGCATCATTTTAACTGCGGGAATAGTAATAAGCTTTTTCTTTCCACTCATCTTTGGTAGTTCCAATCTGGGGCTAGGTATTGTCTATTTTTCATTCTTTTCAATATTAGGTTCAGCTCTTATTGGCTACTTTATTAATTATCGGCAAATATTACTGTCTGCAGATCAAAAAAATTATCTTGTCGCACTATATTTCCAATCAGCAGGTCTTATTAAAACCATTATCCAGATTGTATTGGCTTACCATTTCAAGAACCTCTATTTATGGGTGTTTATTGAATTTGTCTTTGGATTAATTGGATGTGCTGTACTCAATTGGAAAATAAACAAGGAGTATCCCTGGTTAAAAACCGACAAATCCCAGGGGAAAAATCTTTTAAAAAAACATTATCAAATTATTGTATATACCAAACAGATATTCATCCATAAAATAAAAGATTTTCTTTTATATAAAAGTGACGAACTATTCATCTTTCTCTTTGTTTCCCTAAAAATGGTTGCTTTTTATGGTAACTACACAATTATTACAACTAAAATTGGACTGCTTTTCAGTTCTGTTTTGGGAAGTATGGAAGCTAGTGTGGGAAATCTTATTGCAGAAGGAAACAAAGCAAACATTATTAAGGTATTCTGGGAACTAACAACCCTTCGACATTTTGTTGCAGGTATTCTATGCTTCACGATTTTCCATTTTATTGAACCTTTTATCTGTTTATGGCTGGGAAAAGAATATATACTTTCACACGATATTCTTATTTTATTAGTCCTTACCATATATATTGGAACCTCAAGAGGAAGTGTCGACATGTTTAATGCCACACATGGACTATTCGCTGATACATGGTCAGCATGGGTTGAACTTATCATGAACATCGTAATTACCATCATTGGAGGATACCTTTGGGGAATTGCGGGTATTCTACTCAGTAAAGTAATCACGACCTCCCTTATTGGTCTTCTATGGAAACCCTACTATTTATTCCATTCAGGTCTACACCTTAGCTATTCAACATATTGGAAAGGAGCATGTCGTAACTATATGGTATCAATCATCAGTTTCACAACTGCCCACATATTATTAGGCATATTTGATATATCTCCGAATGGTTATTTACAATTAGTATACTTAGGTGTAATAGGCATACTTATATATCTTGCAATCAATTTGACACTGATTTATTTATTCTGTAAAGGTGCCAAAGATTTTTATTTACGTTTCAGTACTATTCTTCATTTCAAAAAATAATCGTTATGGTCTCATTATTAGATAAAGTTATTATTAAATTATACAACGCAGCAAGAAAAATACACATATCTTATTGTGGGACTTATACTCTACCCCAGCCAGCTCCGAACAGAGACCCAGCATTTGCCAATAAGACTATTTGCGATTTACTTCGTTCTGATAAGCCGTGTATGATTGGACGTTTCGGTTCTAATGAGATAGAGACCACGGTGTTTACTAATAATCGTAAGTATCACAAATACGATTTACTAAATTACGCACGCGGAAAGAGTGACATATGGTGGTATCCAGAAAACACCATAAACAGGATGTATCATAATGCTGGTTTCTTTTCTCCAACAATAGAACAATTAGATATGTTTGGAGAAGAAATGATGAAGGCAATGCCATTACTCGACGTATTGGGATCCTGGTGTAAAGAAGAAGGGTATTTCTTGGATAAACTCACAAAAGCGACATTTGTAGATTTGGAATTATTGAATCCACTATGGGGTAGTAATTCCCAACCATGGACTTTAGCATTAGAGGGGAAAAAAGTATTAGTCATTCATCCATTTGTAGATACTATTAGAGCACAATATGCACATAGAGAAGTCGTACATAAGGATCCAAGAATACTTCCCGATTTTACTCTTAAAACTATCAAAGCAGTTCAATCTATTGCAGGTCAAAAGCCAAACAATTTCAACACATGGTTTGATGCCCTGCATTATATGCAAGATGAAATCGATAAAATTGATTATGATATATGTATAATCGGTTGTGGAGCATATGGATTTCTTTTAGCAGCACATTGTAAGAAAAGAGGAAAAAAGGCGATTCATTTAGGGGGAGCGACCCAACTACTTTTTGGGATCAAAGGAAAACGGTGGGAGGATCCCAAATATGGTTTTGACGGAATCAACTATTTATCATTTATGACTCCATATTGGACACGACCATCCGAAGAAGAAAGACCTACTGAATCTGACTCTATTGAAGAAGGATGCTATTGGTAACTAATGAACTATTAGGCTAGATGACAAAAAAAAGAATAATTTGGATTGATTGGGCAAAATCCCTTTGTATGTATTTGGTTGTGTTAGGACATTGTCATATACAGCCATCGATGCAATTGGCAACACAAATAATCTATTCTTTTCATATTCCTTTGTTCTTTTTTATTTCAGGACTACTCTGCCCCAAAAAGTTTTCTATGTCCTCAGTACTGAAAGACATTAGATATCTTATCATACCCTATTTTGTATTTGGCGTACTCCAAATTTGTTTCCACTCATTATTGTCCAGAGATTTCTCTTTCCATTTTCATCTTATTAACTTAAAAGTATTATGCATCGGTAGCGATGCAAGCATCGGTGCAATCTGGTTTCTTCCTGCCCTATTCTTCTGCAAACAATTTTACTATTTACTTATATGGATTAAACAGAAGTCTTATATCGTCCATATTATAATACTCGTACTATCATTATTCCCGTCCTACTACATTTCGTTATACAATCTTAATCTAATGCTTTTTGCTGATTCTGCCTTATTTGGCCTACCTTTCTTCCTAATAGGGAACAATAGTTCATTCCTTTTTGAAGATAATTGGCATAAGAACACTAATGTTATAGTTTTTGCATCAATAATCCTATTAGTATTGACAATCATTCTATCTACATTTAACGGATTTGTGAGTATAGCTGTTTGTGATTATGGCAGGAATTTACTCCTTTATTATATCAATGCATTAACTGGCATAGCTGCTTTAATCGGAATATGCATACTTTTGAGAAACCAACATATAGGTTTCATTTACACCACTTCATATGGCACTATAGTAACTCTAGGTTTTCACGGAAGTATTCTTTTAGTCCTACAGTACTATATTCCAATGTATGTAGATTTTTATACGCCATCAGTAAGTCTACTTATAGCAATATTGTACTCATCTATAGCCTATATAATTTGTTATATTATTATCTTATTGGTAGATCATCATTGCCCACTACTATTCGGTTTAAAAGGCCGTCTTCAAACAAATAAGAATCATAATACTGTATAATTAATAATCGGAAGAATAAGACAAAAGTAGAAAAATATATTCAACTACTAGTGTCCAATACGTTTATCGTATTTTTATCAAAAACGGCACTAAATGATATAATGGAGATGATGCAAGGATAAAGATAAGTTTATTCCCAATAGGGAAACCCATTTCTTTCCAAGCAAAATTACTCTCAGGGAATAAAGAACGCCACCTCTTAACATCAAAACAAACTTTATCCAATAACAATGGTAATTTTGACACAAACTTTCGTTGTAGCAATGAGTCTTTAACAACTTCGTAAACACCCTTCTCACGATAAAAATCCTCTGTTTTACGAATAGCAGCAGCCTGACTCTCAACAGCAAAAATGGTTGTATGCGTATAATTATTTGGATTATATTGTATCCAATGGTACATACACCGATCTACTCCTGCAAATCGTTGGGCATAATAGAAAATCTGACAACAAAACAGATAATCGTCCACCATATTTCTATCAGGAATAAAACGAACTTCATCGCGATGCTCTGTGACTATCGTGCTGCGCACCAACAATTTCCACATCACTCCCTTAATTGTAAGAAGTGTAATAGCACGCATCATTTCATCATGATCGTTAGTATACTTCTGGGGGTGTTCAACACTATGATCAGCGTACTCCTCAATATAACCACAACCAGAAATGTCTGCCTTTTCCTTTACAGCTGCTTCTACGAGCAATTCCACCATATCATTATTGATGTAATCATCACTATCAATAAAAAGGAAATAATCACCAGTCATATTGTCGAGACAATCGTTACGTGATGCAGAAATGCCTTGATTCTGATCATGAATAATCATTTTGCATTGTGACGACAAGCCGTACTTATCAATCATCTCATTGATAACCTCCATACTCTTGTCTGGAGTACAGTCGTTCACAAACACGTATTCAATATTCTTATACGTTTGTGTAAAAAGCGATTCCACACAACGCCCCACATAATTCTCCACCTTATAAAAAGGTACGAGGACTGAAACTTTTATGTTCTGTTCCATATCTAACGCTGTATCAATTTAAGTAGATAATAAAATCCATGTTCTGCTAACCAGAACTTTATTTTTTCTTTTCCAGAATATCCCATTTCACGCCAAATACCTTTTGCTTCAGGGAATGTATTCTTATAACTCTGATAATCCAACAGTTGCTTTGTCAAAAAATTACTTTTAATGTTAAATTTTCTTAACAGCAGTTTATGTTCCACATCTTCATCATAAAGGCCTACATCACGGCAGAAAGCCTCTACCTCCTCCACACCTTTAATATGCATACTTACACTCCATAACGTCTGAAGTGATACACGAGCCTGATTGTACTGCACATAATGATAGAATGCCTTCGAAAGATGAGCAAAACTAGTCGCGAAATAATAGAGTTTTACAGACATTATGTAATCTTCAACGATATCTACATGGGGAGTAATCGTAAAGTTGTCAAAAAGACTACGTCTAACTAGCAATTTCCACAATACCGTAGCAATATCATAGTTCAGACATCTATACATATTCTCACGGCATGATTCTGCATAGATTTCATGGTGATAAGTAGTCTTTCCTGAAAGAAAGTCTTTCATAAAATCACAACCAACAATGTCAATAGTGCCACTTCGTGTAGAGGCAATCATTTGTTCAACGGCATCTTTCTCTATCCAATCATCACTATCTACAAAGAATATATAATCTCCTTTTGCATTAGCTATACAATCCGTCCGCGATACTGCAATTCCCTCATTTTGATCATGATTAATAATCGTATACCTTTCCTTCTCAATTCCATGCTTCTTTATTGTATCAATTAGAACCTGAAGGCTGTTATCTGGTGAGCAGTCATTTACAAACACATAATCCAAATAAGGATATGTTTGGGTAAATATGGAATCCAGTGTTTTTTCAAGAAACTGTTCCACTTTATATATAGGCATCAATATTGAGACTTGTATCTGTTCCATGTCAATCCTTTTAAAACTATTAAAATAAATTTCCCCATTCCATAAATAAGCTTATCAAGTACATAATGCAATCGCAATTGAGGAGTTATTGTCTGGGTCAAACATTCGGATGCTTTCATCACCTTATAATCCAAGAGTATTCGCTCTGGAAACATAGCAGATAGAACCTGCTCTTTCTCTCCCCACATCTTATCAGGATTAGAAGTACTAATACCATCCGTATCAAATTTTGCCACAACGTCATCAATATATCTGACAGAGCAATTATGCATAACGATTGCTTGAACAAAGAATTTCCAATCAGATACAATTTTCAAATTCTCATCATAAGGATATAACCGAAGTAGTTCCGTTTTAATAAAAGAACTTTGATGAGGTACAGTTCCAGAATAGAGATAATACAATGAAATATCACGTATGGGAGGAGTAAACAAGATATCGTCATTTCTTGCTGAAACAAGTTTTCCGACAACAATATCTTCTTGCATCTTATAACCAGAGAAAAGCTCTAACACCTTAGCATTATAGAAACTATCTCCAGAATTCATAAAAATACAATAATCGCCGTGAGCCTGAGCCACACCTTTATTCATCGCATTATAGATACCTTCATCAGGTTCAGATACCCAATAATTAATTCTGTCAGAATACTCTTTTATTACACTTACACTATCATCCGTTGAGCCACCGTCAATCACAATATATTCATAATCATTGAAAGTCTGCCCCACTACACTCATAATAGTATTACGCAGTCCTTCAACATTATTGTAATTGATAGTTATAACGGAGTATTTCATTGCTTCTCTTTATTTTTTGCAAAAATACTAACTTTTCTCAAATTATCCAAATTAAGCCATAAATTATTTTCAAAAACGTTGATAAATCTATGGTGGCAATATCTATTGTGAAAATATATAAAGTATTAATGTATATAAATATAGGGCACATATTTTTCATACCAATAATAAAAAGGTATAGGGATTTGTGAATGGCATCGTGGAGTTTAATCGCTACACAAATTCACCAATCGCCAACTACAAAGGGCTGCAGTACAATTTGCGTTTAACATGATGGAGTTGAACTTCACCAATGCCGATGTGCCTTACACCCGCATTACCGAACGCAAGCATTTTGAGATGTTTGAAGAAGATGTTTTAATAATGAGAAGTACTGATATGTATGATTCATCAGTTTATAAATTTACTGAATTTGTACAGCAAATTCACTTGATTTAAAAAGTAAATTCAGTGGATTTAAATTACAATTTCAGTGTATTTACATTTTAATTACGCTAAAATAAGTCATTAAAAATTTGGTATTATCACTCATATGTATTATCTTTGCAGTAAAAAACAGCCATGGCAATAAAATACAGACTCTTACAGAACAAGATTAAAGGCAGTAAGAACTACAATAAGTATTATGCTCACACAGTGAGACAGGGTGTGATATCGTTAGAGGATATCGAGTCGATGATTGAAGAGAACTGCACAGCAAAGGCATCGGATGTACGGCTTGTACTGCGAGAGCTCTTCGACACCATAAAATTCTACATGCAGATGGGATACACTGTAGACCTTAAGGAGATGGGAAAGTTCTCCATCTCCGTGAAGAGTGTCTGTGTGGATAATCCTGCCGAATTCCGTGCCGACCGCCACATCACGGGGTATAAGTGCAACTATACCCCTCAAGGGAAACGTTTCAATTCAGATAACACGAAAAGACACATCCAACGTGGTATTCTTGAAGGATGTGAGGCCGAAGAGGCAAAATACTATTAATGCAGACAAGACAATTCCGTTTTTTCTTGCAGTTATCAATCATAATTTGTACCTTTGCACCTGTTTTTTCAAGGTAACATTATGTACAAAACACTTTTCAACCAGCGCAAGGCCCTCCGCTTCCGCCATTTTTCGAGGAAGGGGTATGCCCTGTTTGCCTGTTTGGGACGCGTCGTCACCATCGGCGTGCTGAGCATAGCAACCCTACGCGCAGCAGCTGCCACCACAACCGACACACTGAGTGTGGTGGGTGCTAGCGTGGGTGGCGATTTTGTCGCCAACACCCCAGACAAGGAGGCAACGCTCGACGATGTCGAGGTGACGGGCTCACGCGCACCGCTTGCACTTGGGCAAGCCGCGAGAATGGTCACTGTACTGAGCCGTGAAGAGATTCAGGCGGCGCCAGTACAAAGTATTAACGATTTGCTAAAGTATACCGTAGGCGTTGACGTCCGCCAGCGCGGACCTATCGGTGCCCAGACGGATGTCGGCATCCGGGGAGGAACGAGCGAGCAGATAACCATCCTGCTGAACGGCATCAACATCTGTGACCCGCAGACGGGGCACAACGCCTTCGACCTGCCCTGCGACTTGAGCGACATCGAGCGCATCGAGGTGCTGGAGGGGCCTGCCGGACGCGTGTATGGCACGTCGTCGCTGATGGGAGCGATTAACGTCGTTACACGACGAAAGGAGAAAGGAGAAATGAGAAATGAGAAATGGGAAGGAGCGGTACGGCTGGAAGGCGGGTCGTATGGTTATCTGTCAACAGCAGGGCGCATTGCTCTTACCTCTAAACTCTTACCACTCACCTCTCAACTCTCCGCGAGCTACACCCGCAGCGACGGCTACCAGCGTGCCAAGTCGGGAGCGCTGAACAGCGACTATTCGGGCGGAAAGGTGTACTATCAAGGAGGATACGACACAAAAGACATCCGCATCGACTGGCATGCAGGACTGTCCATGAAGGGGTTCGGTTCGAACACGTTCTACAGTGCCAAGTTCGACGAACAATACGAGAAAACCACGAAGATATATACGGCCATTAAGGGCGAAGCCAAAGGATGGTTTCACCTCAGCCCATCCGTCTACTGGAATCGCTCACACGACCGTTTTGAACTTATCCGAGGGTCGGAAGACAAGGTGCCTTTCAATTACCACCGCACCGACGTGTTCGGCATCAACCTGAACAGCTATTTCGACTGGCAGCTGGGCCGTACAGCCGTTGGAGCCGAGTTCCGCAACGAGGACATTGTGAGCGGCAATCTGGGAGAACCCCTGAACAAGCCCATACCCATCAGCGGGACAGACCGCGACTACCTGTACGGACTGAACCGCTCGAACCTGTCGTTCCACCTGGAGCATAACATCCTGCTCAGCCGATTCACGCTGTCGGCAGGTTTCCTCGCCATCAAGAATACGTGGAACCAGATGCCGTTTACCATCTATCCGGGCATCGACGCCAGCTATCGAATAGGCAACAACTGGAAGGTCTATGTCTCGTACAACGAGTCGTTGCGCATGCCGTCGTTCACCGAGCTCTATTATAGCGTAGGCGGTCATAAGGCAGACAAATACCTGAAGCCCGAAGAACTGAGAGCCGTCGAGGGCGGCGTCAAGTACGCTGGTCTGTGGCTGACGATGAAGGCCAGCATGTTCCACCACCACTGCCGCAACATGATAGACTGGATTCTCGACCCGACAGAAGCCGAGCCAATATGGAAGAGCGTCAACTATACGAAGGTGAACACCCTCGGGGTTGAAGCCTCTGCCACCCTGAATCTTGAACAGTTGCTCCACATCAAACGTTCCTCATTCAACATCCAGTATTGCTATATGGACCAGGACAAAGCAGGCACGGGTGACATCCAAACCCAGTCCACACTGGAGTATCTACGCCACAAGTTGGTGGCCCAGCTGCAGTTGCACCTGATAGCAGGACTCGACCTTGGGGTAAAGTATCGGCTGCAAAAGCGAGCTGGCAATTACACCACAAACGCAGGCGAGGTGAAGCCATACCACACCTACAACCTCGTAGACGCACGACTTTCCTGGAATGCCGACACCTATTCTATATATATGGAGGCCAACAACTTGTTCAACAAGAAGTATGTGGACTATGGCAATGTGCAACAGCCTGGCACTTGGCTGACGGCGGGAGTCAAATACAACATCAATCTATGGTAACTATGATGACACGCCTGCTAACCATGATGCTGATGCTGCAAGGCATCAGTGTCATGGCCCAGCAGCTGAAGCCAGCCGACCTGCTGTTCCATGTGGCGCCAGCAGCCAACCAGATTACAAACGTCACGCCTGGCATGATAGACCACGTAGCCATTGTGATGAACAAGGACAGCGTAATAGAGGCCAAGCACAGGGGTGTCGTCATAACCCCACTCGACTCACTACGCCATCAGGAGGGCTATTATCTCATTGGGCGTGTCCAGCATGCAGACAGCCGCCAGTCGTTGGTCAATGCCCGCCGCTATCTGGGGCGCAGCTACGATTTTGTTTTCCTGGCTGACAATGACGACATCTACTGTTCTGAATTGGTACAGCTGTCAATGGTAGACTGCCAAGGGAAACGCCTATTTACCACTGTTCCCATGTCGTTCCACGACGCCACAGGCCACATTACCGACTACTGGATTCAATTCTACGCTCAGCGAGGCATGGCCGTACCAGAAGGACAACCCGGCACGAATCCTGCCGAGTTGTCACAACGTAAACTTATCAAAATCATTGGGAGATTACACTAAACAGAAGTCAAGGTCGGCAGTAAGCTGTTCCTTGTCCAGATGTTGGCCTATGAACACCAGTTTCTGCATACGGTCGCCGTACTGGTCGTCCCAGTCGCGACGCAGCTGGTCGTTCTGGGCCATCATCATTTCCAGCTCGTCCTTAGACATCGTGGCATACCACTGACCGGCATTGGTCAACGACACCTGACGGCCCGCCTGTTCGAAGAGGTAGCAGGTCTCTTCCTCGCCTTTGAAATAGCAGATGCCCTTGGCGCGGATAATGTTCTTAGGCCACTTGCGAGCCACGAAATCGTCGAAGAATCCGAGGTTGAACGGGCGACGGGCATAATAGACAAAGGTGCCTATGCCATATTCCTCAGCCTCGCCTTCGTCGTGGTGATGATGGTGATGCTCGTGCTCGTCGTCATCGTCGTCGTCATCGTCATGATCATGCTCCAACTCATGAATCCAGGTGGCAGACGTTGCCACTTCTTCAAAGTTGAACTTCTCGGTATGCAGAATCTGGTTGAGGTCGATGTTGCCATAGTCGCACTCAATGATGTCGGCCTTCGGCTGGATGGCTCGGATAATCTGCTTCACCTCAGCCAATTCCTCCTTCGACACCTCAGAAGCCTTGTTCAGCAGGATGATGTTACAGAACTCAATCTGCTGAATCACCAGATTCTCGATATCCTCCTCGTCTATGTTCTTACGCATCAGGTCGTTGCCGTTCTTGAACTCGTCGCGCATGCGGAGTGCATCGACCACGGTGACGATGCAGTCCAACTGCAGATAGCCGTCCTTCACATAATCAGGACCCAGCGACGGAATATTGATGATGGTCTGCGCAATAGGCGCCGGTTCGCAAATGCCACTGGCCTCGATAACGATGTAGTCGAAGCGGTGCATGCGGGTAATGTCACGCAACTGCTCCACCAAGTCCATCTTCAGCGTGCAACAGATGCAGCCGTTCTGCAAAGCTACCAGCGAGTCGTCCTTCTGACCCACTACTCCACCCTTTTCTATCAGGTCGGCGTCGATGTTCACCTCGCCAATATCATTGACGATGACTGCAAACTTAATACCCTCCTGATTCTTCAGGATGCGATTCAACAGCGTGGTCTTGCCACTGCCCAGATAACCCGTCAGCAACAGGACGGGAATATTCTTGATTGGTTCCATTTTCTTTATTCGTTTATTCTGTTTTGGCGTGCAAAGTTAGTCCTTTTTTATGAGTTTTGCAAACTCAGCCTTACATTATTTAAATTGGTTCGTAAAAAACTCTTAAATTATCAATTCTCAATTATCAATTCTCAATTAAATATTGTATCTTTGCAAAAGTTTTTGCGAGAACAGGCGGCACTCAGCATAACAAGCAAGCTTGATTCTGCATTCGTTTGCACTGTCCTTGCAATCGTTTTTGGAGAAGATAACATTTTTAATAATACAAAGCATTATGACAATCAATGAATTCAACTTTGCCGGTAAGAAGGCAATCGTACGTGTAGACTTCAACGTACCCCTCGACGAGAATGGTAAGATTACTGACGACACCCGTATCCGTGGTGCTCTGCCTACCCTGAAGAAGATTCTGAACGACGGTGGCGCAGTTATCATCATGAGCCACATGGGTAAGCCCAAAGGTAAGGTAGACGCTAAGAAGTCTCTGGGTCAGATTCGTGAGGCTGTAGAGAAGGCTCTGGGCGTTCCCGTTGCTTTCGCTCCCGACTGCGCAAAGGCTGCTGACGCTGCCAAGGCTCTGAAGATGGGCGAGGCTCTGCTGCTGGAGAACCTGCGTTTCTATCCTGAGGAAGAGGGTAAGCCCGTAGGTCTGGAGAAGGGTACTCCCGAGTATGACGAGGCTAAGAAGGCTCTGAAGTCTTCTCAGAAGGAGTTTGCCAAGACCCTGGCTTCTTACGCTGACTGCTACGTGATGGACGCCTTCGGTACTGCTCACCGCAAGCACGCCTCTACTGCTGTTATCGCCGACTACTTCGACGCTAACAACAAGATGCTGGGTCTGCTGATGGAGAAGGAGGTACAGGCTGTTGACAACGTGCTCAGCAACATCAAGCGTCCTTTCGTTGCCATCATGGGTGGTTCTAAGGTATCTTCAAAGATTGGTATCATCGAGAACCTGCTCGGTAAGGTTGATAAGCTCATCCTCTGCGGTGGTATGACCTACACCTTTGCAAAGGCTCACGGTGGTGAGATTGGCGACTCTATCGTTGAGATGGACAAGCTGGATGTAGCCTTGGGCGTTGAGGAGCTGGCTAAGAAGAACGGCGTAGAGCTCGTGCTGGGCAGCGACTGCACCGCTACCAACGGTCTCGACTTCGGTACCATGACTGTCAAGGAGGGTGCTGAAATCATCAACTGCCCTGCCAACAAGGTTCCTGCTGGTTTCGAGGGTGTTGACGCTGGTCCTGAGAGCCAGAAGGCATTTGCCGAGGCTATCAAGGGTGCTAAGACCATTCTGTGGAACGGTCCTGCCGGTGTCTTCGAGTGCGACGCCTTCACCGCTGGTTCACGTGCCATCGGCGACGCTATCGCTGAGGCTACCAAGAACGGTGCCTTCTCTCTGATTGGTGGTGGCGACTCTGTAGCTTGTGTCAACAAGTTCGGTCTGGCCGACCAGGTTTCTTACATCTCTACTGGTGGTGGTGCTCTGCTCGAGGCCATCGAGGGTAAGGTGCTCCCCGGCGTAGCAGCTATCAAGGGAGAGTAACTCGGCGGAGTTAAGAGTTAAGAATTAAGAATTAAGAGTTAAGAAATAAGAAATAAGAAATAAAAAGATGAAGCATCTTTTTATGACCATAGCGATGGCCGCAGCAGTAACAGCTTGCGGCCATCGTGCTTCTACGGCAGAAGGGACAGACGCCGACTCCATCAGCGCAGACAGCACCAACGTGGACGTAGCTGCCGTCGACACGCTAAGAACCGACAGCATTGCCAAAGAGTATTCGGACTCTACGGCACATGTGCTGGTCAGTGCCGAATGGCCTGTTGACGGCGAGAAGGCACTGGTGGCAAGCATTCGCAGATATCTCTGTGAAGAGTTAGCCATCGACGTCACTACCGACGAGGAGCACCACGTCAACTATACCGACGATGGCAAGAAGCTGGTGGCCGGCATAGCCGCCAAGCAGTTTAAGGACCTCTCCGGCATGTGGTATGACGCCAAGAAGGAAGGCTATGGTGGCGACATGGTGTATGACTTCCTCCTGCGCACATGGAAGCTCGAAGAGACTGACACTTATGTCACCTACATGCGGACTTCTGAGGGTTATACGGGTGGTGCCCATGGCTATTTCCTGGCTGCAGGCAAGACCTTCCGCAAGAGCGACGGCAAGACTTTCGGCTATGAGATGGAGTACAACCGTGCTACCGAGAAGCATGACGTCATCAAGCAGACGCTGTTCAAGAAGTCGTCATCGCCGAAACTGTA
>Ga0247609_10000443_pt1 | contig 57909 bp, 80 predicted proteins | sample 172DNAGHGlowgp2_FD_193487 | JGI IMG/M metagenome (GOLD analysis project Ga0247609, IMG submission 193487) | Sheep rumen microbial communities from Palmerston North, Manawatu-Wanganui, New Zealand - 1728 DNA GHGlow gp2 | ecosystem: Host-associated > Mammals > Digestive system > Stomach > Rumen ... | reverse complement strand
CTTGATTTTTTCTCCGGAGGGACTTTTTTGGGAACGGTTTTTGACTACTCAACAACGTCCCACCCATCGTATCCTTGGGTAATGGAATACTACACTCATAAATCTTAATTTCTATTAATAATGAGAGGTGAAAAATTATGGAAAGTCGTATAGAAGACATTCTTTCTGCTACTATAGGTGGCGAATCTTACAATAAACCATCAGAAAGTAGAATTGAAACCTTATTGATAAATCTAAAAGAACAGATTGATGATAAGGTTGACAAGGTATCCGGCAAAGGACTTTCAACAAATGATTTCACAACGGCTGAAAAGACAAAACTTGATGATTTAGCCGAAATTAAGTCTATTGGAACAGGACTTGCCCTCGATGACAGTACAGGAGAGCTGGTCGCAACTGGTGGCAGTGGTGGCGGTGGAACATTGGATTACACTGAACTTATCAACAAGCCACAGATTAATAGTGTAATACTCAGCGGCAACAAGAGTTTGTCAGACTTGGGTATAACTTATGAGAGCGAAACCGCAGTAAGTGGTGGTACGACATTATCACTTGTTACAACAGGCGAAAAATACGCTTGGAACAATAAGCAAAGTGCTATTGATGATTTATCAACTATCCGAAGTGGCGCTGCTCTTGGTACAACAGCGGTACAGCCCGAAACAGGTAAGGGGTTGTCAACTAATGACTATACCACAGCCGAAAAGACAAAGCTTGCTGGTGTTGCCGAGGGCGCAGATGTCAACGAAATAGAGGGTGTAAAGGTTAATAATACAACTATAAATCCTGATGCCAACAAGGTAGTTAATATTACCGTTCCTACAACAGCAGCGGACGTATCAGCACTCCCTTCAAGCACAAAATATGCAGCTGCTCTTAGTCTTACAATCAACAGTTCGACATTTGTCATGACGGGTCAGCTCAAAGACCAAGACGGCAATAATTTGGGTATAGCACAGACAATAGACTTGCCATTAGAAAGTGTCGTTGTAGGCGGCTCTTATGATGACACCACGAAGAAAGTAGTGCTTACACTACAAAATGGTAATACGGTTGAATTTAGCGTTGCTGACCTTGTGGCGGGATTACAGACAGAGCTGTCAGCGACCAATAAGCTGAATCCAGCATATATCGACTATGATAGCACACATAGAGCCGTCAGCGATACCGAGAAGTCAACGTGGAATGATAAACAGAATGCTCTTACTACCGAACAGCTTGCTGCTGTAAACAGTGGTATCGATAGCACGAAAGTTGGTCAAATAGATACAAATGCTGATAATGAGACTATCGACAGAACGGCACTTGTTGAGCTTGTAGATTCAGGGGACAAGAATAAATTAATAAATAGTATACCTGACGGAGAAGCATTCGGAGTTAGTTTTGTAAAGAACGCCGATGAAACTGTTACGGTTTCGGGAACTGCTTCGGGTGGAAACGCTCAAAGAAGAGTGATGACTATATCTGCGGAAGATGCACAAAAGTACAATGGCATGGTTTTATCTGGTTGCCCTGCTGGTGGCAGCAGCAGCACATACAGATTAATCTTTCAGCGTGATTCATCACCGTATACCATATATTCCTCTGATACTGGGGAAGGCGTTGTTATACAGGACGTTCCTGATGTGCAATGCAGAATCTTTATTGTTGTATACGACGGCACATCTGTTGACTTCACATTTAAACCTATGATATGCACCAAAGCCGCATGGGATATATCTCAGGAATATCAGCCTTACAGACCATCATATACGGAATTGTATGAGATGGTCAAGGATTTGCAGACACAACTTAATAATCAGTAATAAAAATAATTTCCAAATCACATTATCAAGAGTAAAAGGGTTTTTTGTCATTGTTTCTAAAGAATTCCTATGGATTGGCATAGGTTCCTCCTTTTTATTCACTCCTCGTAGTTTTACCTTTTACTCTTGATAATGTGATTTGGAAATACGCTATAAAATTAGGAGGAATGAGTAATGGTGAAGAGGAGAAAAGCTATTACTCCTGAAGAAAGAGAAAACCAATTATGCGCTTTAGCCGTAAATTTGGTCGAAAAACGTCTCCAAGAAGGAACCGCTTCATCTGCGGAGATTCTTCATTATCTAAAAAGAGCATCTACAAAAGAACGTCTTGAAGAAGAGATTCTAAGGGAACAGAAAAAACTTGTTCAAGCTAAAACAAGTAATCTCGAATATGAAAAACAAAGAGAGCAGGATTATGCAAAGGTAATTGAGGCTATTCGCGAGTATTCCGGATATGAACCTGATGAGGAAATCGAATGACGTATCAAGAACTAATAAAGATAGACTCTTTTATGGAGAGGAGAGAAGCTCTTAGGAAAAGGCAACAAATAGGAGACGAAACTTTTGGTTGGTCGAGGTACTTAAACCAAGCTTTTTACAATTCAGGAGAATGGAAACGTTCAAGAAGAGAGGCAATTCTTAGGGACGAATCTAAGGATTTGGGAATCGGTGAAGAATTGTTCAAGGGGGATATTATAGTTCATCATATAGAACCTATAACTGTTGAAGATTTTATGACCGATTCTCCCAAATTATTATCTCTCGATAATCTTATAACTGTTTCCAAATACACACATCAATTTATACATTATGGTTCTGCTCCTGAATATGAAGAGTGGCAACCAAGAAGACCAAACGACACAATTCCTTGGAGGTGAATTCAAAATAGTTAAATCTAAAATAATTAATACAAAGAAATTGTCTTTTAGAAAAGACCCTTATTGTGAAAACATTTCAAAATACTTTACAAAAGATGATGTTTTATATGTTGATTATTCTAAAATTTATTATGGAGAAAAAGACAAGGAATTTTACAAAGCAAAAGATAGTTATAACTCTGTCGGTTATGTGATAAAAGACGGTGTAACTCCGGTTTAAGGAGGTAATATGGATTCTATAATTTTAAATGAAATTCGAAAAGTTATGATAGGAACAGACGATGATACTGGCTTTGATACGGATTTAATAATTTATATTAATTCTGCTTTATCAAGGCTCTATCAGCTTGGAATAGGAGTAAGAAATTTCAAGATAACTCCTAATGGCAATGAAACATGGGGCGACTTTCTTGATAACAATGAATCTTTACTTTCGTACACCAAGGATGCTGTTATAAAATCAGTTCGTCTCGCATTTGACCCACCTGCAAATTCATATACTGTTAGTTTGATGAAGGATTCTCTTGCTGAGCTACAGTGGTGCGCTGGTGTGGATGCAGAATTCCCAGACGAAGAATGAGTTACATCTATTATAACCCAAACTTAAAAAGAAAACATGATATAGATTGTGTGATTCGAGCAATCTCCAAATTAGAAAATACCACTTGGCATGAAACTTATTGGTCCGTTTGTAATCAAGGGGCAATAGAATGGGCAATGCCAAATTCGGACATAACATGGGCTCGTTATTTACAGACTTTAGGGTATAAAAGGAGAAATTTTATTGATACGTGTCCTGATTGTTATACAGTAAAGGACTTTTGTTTAGATTATCCTTATGGCAGGTATCTCTTAAAACTAAACGAGCACGTTACGGCTGTTATAGATGGTAATTACTACGATTCTTGGGATTGTGGGGACGAACCGGTAATCTATTTCTATACGAAGGAGTATTAGAATGAATATTTATGGAGGACAAACAAACCAATCGTATGGTCCGTATAATCAGAATCTTTCATATCAGCAGACGGCACAGATGTCTCCAAACGGTATGTTAATAAGAGACATACCAGTTACTGCTGCGGGCATTGATGGTGCTAATTGGTATCCGGTCGCTGCAGGACATACTCTTGTAATCTTTGATTCCACGGCTCCTATTTTTAGGATAAAAACCAACGATGCAAGAGGAATTACAATTGAAACTTTTAAATACGATAAGTATGAGCCAGTTGTTCCGCAGGAGAATGAAACAAAAAATCAAAATGGAAATGATTCTGATTTAACTTTACGGATTAATTCCTTAGAATCAAAACTTGATTCTTTAGTCTCTGCTATTTCTCAGCAGGGCAGTCTAATTAATAATTCAAATCCTGTAAATCAGGATAACAGAAACGCTAAGCGGGCTAAAGGAGGTAATGTCTAATGAATCCGAGTGATATTTTATCTGCATTAATGGGTAAGTATGGCGGACAGCAGAATTTTATGCAGCAAGTTCAGAACTTTGCAAACAGTCTAAACGGCGCTAATCCACAGCAGATAATTCAGCAGAAGCTTGATGACGGAAGTATTACCCCCGAACAGTTCGAAAGAGCAAGAATGTTGGCTAATATGATTACAGGTGAGAATAAATAAATTTATTTAAAGGGGTGCTTGTATATGGCAATCACAAACGAAAACGGTGGTCTTACAGGTTCGGACGCTCTCGCTATCATGAATGCCACTGGTGGTAACCGCGGCGGTTCTAACAGTTTTGGCAACATGTTCGACGGGAATAATATGTGGTGGATAATCCTGCTGTTTATTATTCTTGGATGGAACAACAACGGAAATAATGCAAATGGAGGCGGATATGGCATGCCTTATGTGATTAACGCTGGAGGTTTTGGCGGTAATGATTGCAACGGCGTTCAGGCAGGATTTAATCAGCAGGCAATCATGAACGGTCTTTCGGGTCTTCAGAATTCTGTATCAACGGGCTTTGGTAATGCTGAAGTTTCAAGATGTAACCAGCAGGCAAATGTTCTTCAGACACTTAACGCAAACCAGAACGCTACAATCGCTTCTATGAACGGTCTTGCAATGGGTCTCCAGAATTGCTGTTGCGAGAACAGGGCGGGTCTTGCAGATCTTAAGTATACTGTAGCTACTGAGAATTGCGCGGATAGAAATTCCCTTAGCGAGGGTCTTTATCAGCTCACAGCTCAGATGAATGCAAACCAGAATGCTCTCGTATCAATGTTCAATACTGGTATTAGAGAAATTAAGGACGAGTTCTGTCAGGATAGACTTGACCGTAAGGACGAAATTATCGCAGGTCTTAGACAGGATCTTCAGAACGCTCGTTTCGATGCTTCACAGGTTGCTCAGACTGCTCGCTTTGATGCATCACAGGCTGCTCAGACAACGGCTCTTGAACAGTATCTGAATCCGACTGCCATTCCTGCATATATAGTTCAGAATCCTAATTGCTGCGGAAATAATGGTTATTATTGCAATTCCTGCGCTTAATAAAGGGGGAATTCAAAATGGCAGAATACGGAAATAACAACAGACAGACTGTTCCTCCTCTTCAGCCAGTAATATTCGATACTGTAATAGTTCCTTGTACAAGAGGTCTTATATCACCTCTTTCTGGAGGAGGAGCCTTTACAGTTAGCGGAAAAAGTTGCTCGCGAAGAGCTGGTTGTCCTTGTTGTATGGACAATACCGTTGAATATGAGGTAAGTTTTGGATGTAACGTCGCTGTATCTGAAGGCGGTACCGCTGGTCCAATATCTCTTGCTCTTCAGGTACGAGGAACAACATATCCAATAAGCACAGTGATATCTACTCCCGCTGCAGCCGAAGAATTTAACGCTGTTTCTAAGACACTTTCTATCCCCATCCTTAAGGGATGTTGTTCAGATGTAGCTCTGATTAATACATCAACTCAGGATGTGGATGTGCAGAACGCAGTGATAAAGTTTAAAGCTCCGGCTAATGTGGTTGGTATTTGAGGAGGTGCTGAACAATGGGTTATGAAGAGCTTAATAATCTTGAAAGACTTGTTCTTGATGACATTCGAAGAATGAATGAAATCGGCGAAATCAAGCCTCAGGACTATCCAAGAGTAAAGGATGCAGTTTGCATTCTAAAGGAAATAAGCGAGATTCAAGAGGGTATGAATATGCCTACTGAATATAGCGGAAATCATTATCCTACATATTATGGCAATGCAAGCTACAGAATGAATAGGAATGCAAGAGGTCAGTTTACCTCAGGCAATTGGGGAGACATGAATTATAGCGGTAAGAATGCTAATTATGACATGATACAGTCCCTTAGACAGAAACTGGCGATGACTGCGAACGAAAATGATAGGCAGGCTATTCAGAAGACTATTAATATGCTTGAAATGGAATGATTTCAGACTCTGACCATTAACAAGGAAAGGAGGATACAAAAATGGATTATTCTAAATTCTTTAATGCGTTCGGAAATCTATCGTTTGCCAATTATTTATGGATATTTCTCCTTCCGTGTTGTCTTATGGCATTGGATTTCGTAACCGGTTTTATTGGGGCTTGGGCAAAACGTAACATTAAAAGTTATGTTATGAGAGCAGGACTTGCCAAGAAACTCGGTGAATTAGTAGCAATAACGGTTGGAGAATTATTTGTCGTTGCGTTCAGTCTCCCTCGTTATATTGCGGGCGCAATAAGCTTGTATATAGTTATCATGGAACTGGTTTCTATTTGCGAGAATTTAAATAAACTTGGAGTGACAATTCCGAAACCGATTCTACGAGCTTTAGGGGAAGTCAATGACAAAATTCAAAATGGAAACGAAAATAAGAACTCGTCTATTTCCGAAAAGAAAGATAAGGTGGATGTAGATGAGTAATTATTACGGTTATGACTATTGGCGAAAAGATGATGTCTTAGAGCATCACGGAGTAAAAGGGCAGAAGTGGGGCGTAAGAAGAACCCCAGAGGAACTCGGTCACATTTTGGCTAACAAGACTTCTCGACTCGCCGCAAAAAATGACTCCAATACTGCTAAAATTAAGAAATTAATGAACGGCAGAAGTTATGAACAACTTTCTGACAAAGAAAAGGTTAAAGTTCAGACTTATATGAATCGGATTGCCAAAAATGTAAATAAAAGTCAAAAGACATCCGAAAAATATTCTAAGAAGATTACTAAAGCTCAGGAATCTGTTGACAAGTTTAAAAAAGAGTTGATTACTAAAGGCAGCAAACAAGACATACTTGACAATAAAGAGTTGTTTACCGATAATGAATTAAACGCAATAGCAAATAGAAAGTCTATAGAAGATAGACTCAAGGGTCCCGATACTATCGAAAAGATTACAGATACTATCAACAAGGGAACGCGTTTTGTAGATTCTGGACTCAATGCATATAATTCTGTAAAGAAAATAATGGGCATATTCGATGAAATTTCAGAAAAAAATAGAGCTAAGGATGTCGAAAACATTATAAAATCTCAAAATGCAGAGACGATTCTTGAAGCGTCAAAAAGCATGACCCTTCCTGAACTCGAAACCGCTAAAAAGAGACTTACAACCGTTGAGTCTATAAAGAAATTTGCTTCCAAAGAAAGCACAGGCAATAAACCAACAGAGAAAGACACATCTACAAAATCTTCTGATGAAAAACAAAACAAATCAACCGAGTCATCAAAAACGACATCAAATGAGAAAGACACATCTACAAAATCTTCTGATGAAAAACAAAACAAATCAACCATAAAATACGATAATGACGAAATTGGAAAACGTATTATGAATGCTCGTTCGGCAGTTTCTGTATCATCGGCAACCAAGACGATAAGAGAAGGTTCTGACAAACGGTATAATTATGGGGGGGTTTTTAGACGGAAGAAAAACGATGATGGCTCTGTGAAAATTATTATGTCTGATGATTATGCGAACACGTATGTTTCCGACATAACATCTTCTAATAACAAACAAGCAAGCAAGCAAGTAAGTAAACAAAATAAATCAAAATGGAACTACTCAGAACTAAAAGATCTTGAGAAAGCAGCTAACAATTTAACAAATGTTTCCAATTATGGAGAGTCGCTTTCCGACACTGTTAAACGTCATTCTAAAATAGATAATTCTTCTTTATCTTCTTCTGAAAAACGAAAAATATATGACTATGAAGATGCCATAATGACGTTGACTGCTGAAGCACAGAGAAAGAGTAATGAATATAAGGCTAATGACCCTCGTTATACAAGCGGTTCGATATCCAAAATAGCAGCGTCTCAGATAGAAAAGGGCAAGGCCGCAGTTTCAAGTTTTTTAACAACACGTACAACGAAAGAAATAAATAAGCAAATAGAGAATTATAATACTGCACAAAGAGAAAAAGAGATCCTGAATGCAAGAAAAATTGTTAACTCGTGGAGCTCTTCTGACAATGACAAGTATGGAGATTATTTGTTTAAAAACTTAAGGGATATGAATAAATAAAGTTAGGAGGTGAGTGCAATGTCACTATCAAATACTGCGGTTCCAAAGTATTATGGAATGTTTAGAGAGGCTGTTATGAAGGGAGAAATTCCTGTTAATGAAACAATTTCAATGCAAATGAATCTCATTGACAGTCTTATAGAATCTCCCTGTTTTTACTACGACCAATCTAAAATAGAAGGGTATATAAAGTTTTGTGAAGGAGAATTGACCTTAACTGATGGTTCACCATTAGTATTACTGGATTCGTTCAAGCTTTGGGCTGAAGACATATTGGCGTGGTATTATTTTGTTGAGCGTAGCGTCTTCGAACCATATCCAAATGGTCACGGCGGACACTATGTAAAGAAACGAATAAAAAAGCGTCTTAGAAACATTCAGTATCTTATTGTTAGTCGAGGCGCGGCTAAGACTTTGTATGACCAGACTATACAGTCATACTTCGAAGTAGTTGATACGACAACGACTCACCAAATAACCACAGCTCCTACTATGAATCAAGCAGAGGCTGTATTATCTTCATTTAAGACTGCTATTTCCAGAGCAAGAGGACCTTTGTTTAAGTTTTTAACGGAAGGTTCCATAAACAACACCACTGGAGATAAAGCAAAACGACAAAAACTGGCGTCTACAAAAAAAGGTATTCAGAATTTTTTAACAAACTCGTTGCTTGAAATAAGACCAATGTCTATCGACAAATTGCAGGGTTTGTTCGTAAAAGTTGCAACTGTTGACGAATGGCTTTCTTGCGATATTCGAGAAAATCCCATAAGCGCAATTCAACAGGGTGCTATGAAAGTTCCAGATTGGTTAATAGTAGCGTCTTCTTCAGAAGGAACGGTTCGTAACGGACCCGGAGATACAATCAAAATGGAACTAATGCAGCGACTTAAAGGAGAATATGTCGACCCTCATACCTCCATATGGTGGTATAAACTTGATGATATCAAAGAGATAAATGACCCGAGCATGTGGGTAAAAGCAAATCCAAATCTTGGTAAAACTGTCAATTATGACGATTATCAGATGGCGGTTGAAAAAGCAGAGCATAACCCCGCTGAAAGAAATGATATTGTTGCTAAGTTGTTTGGTATCGCCACAGAAGGTTTCACTTATTATTTTACCTACGACGAGACTCTTCCTCATAGGAAACGTAGTTATTGGCAAATGCCTTGTTCTCTTGGTATAGACCTATCGCAAGGAGACGATTTCTGTGCTTTTACTTTTCTATTCCCTCTTAAGAGGGATGAATTTGGTGTAAAGGCAAGAGCGTATATTACAGATAGGACTCTTGGTAAACTGTCAAAAGCAATGCGAACTAAGTATGAAGAATTTATAGAAGAGGGAACTTTGATAATCATGGAAGGCAATATTCTCGACATGACACAGGTTTATGATGATTTAGATCTGTTTATTTCTGATACTGGTTATGATGTGACGACAGTTGGATATGACCCATACAATGCAAAAGACTTCATAGAGAGGTGGACTACTGAAAATACAGCTTATGGCGTAGAGAAAGTAATTCAGGGTTCTAAAACAGAATCTGTTCCTCTTGGAGAGTTAAAAATCCTTGCAGAAGATAGACGCCTTCTCTTTGATGAAAGCATAATGCAGTTTTGTATGGGTAATTGCATATCTTTAACAGACACAAACGGCAATCGAAAACTTTATAAACAAAGGCATGATCAAAAAATTGATAATGTCGCAGCTCTGATGGACGCATACATTGCATACAAACTCCATCCAGATTTATACGAATAAATTTATATTTTTCTTTAAGGAGGAAAATGATATGAATAAGGTTATTGAACAGGCTAAGGATCTCGGTATTAAGAACGTAGTATTTTTCAGGAACACCACATCAACTGTACTTTATACTGATTCCGCTCTTACAACTCTCGCTAATCCGGAAATTGTTCTCGACGCATATGTAAAGAATAAGGCTCTCATTGCAAATACAGTGAGCGGTACTACAACTCTGTATAAGCCCGTTTCTTGCAACGTCGGTTCTACAAACGTAACTCTTACGATTGATATTGCGGGCACTGCTACAGATTGCATCGCTGCTCTTGGCACAGACACTTCTTGTGCAGCTCTCTTTGCTAAGCTTATTGCTTAAGTAAATAAAAGAATATAAACGGCACGACCGTATGCTATCGGCGAGAAATCCTTTGCCGGTGTTGACCTTTAAATTCTATGCATCAAGGAGTATTAAATGGCAATAAAAGATATTTTTAAAAGAGGTTGGAACCTGTTTTCCAACAAAGACCCGACTAATCAATCATGGGGAAAGAATGAGTATGGCATTAATGTTTCTACTGTAAAAACGGATAGACATTTTTTACGCCCTACAAACGCAAGGTCTATAATGGCTCCTGTTATAAACAGAATAGCCAACGACTGTTCTGAAATTGATATTTATCACTGCAGAGTAGACGACGAGGACCGATATGTAGACCAAATCAAATCTGGTCTTAATAATTGCTTGACATTAGAAGCAAATATCGATCAGACGGCATTATCTTTTAAAAAAGATTTGATAGTGTCTTTGCTTGACGAAGGTGACGTTGCTGTTGTTCCGGTAGACACTGATATTGACATTAACGATACAAATTCTTTTGATATTTTGTCTCTTCGCGTTGGCAAAATCGTTGAATGGAGACCTCAGTATGTTCGAGTAAATCTATATAATGAAAAAAAGGGAGTTCGAGAGGACGTTTATGTTAGAAAAGATAAGTGTGCAATAATTGAAAATCCTTTATGGGAAATAATGAATGCACCAAATTCTACATTAACGAGACTAAAAAGAAAGCTTAATCTCCTTGACAATATAGACGAACAGAATTCAGAAGGAAAACTCGATCTGATTGTTCAGCTTCCTTATCAGCTTAAAACTCCGCAAAAGCAAAAACTGGCAAAAGAACGTAAGGCTGATATTGAAGACCAGCTTGCCAATGGAAAGTATGGAATCGCATATATTGACGGCACTGAAAGGGTAATACAGCTTAATAGACCCGCCACAAACGGACTTAACGAACGTGTTAAAGAACTTGAGGAGCTATTTTACGCACAACTTGGTCTCACGCAGAGCATATTTGATGGTACTGCGGACGAACAAACAATGACCAATTATTATTCAAGAACGATTGAACCAATTATACATGCGATTTGTCTTGAATTTAAAAGAAAATTCTTGACAAAAACGGCTCGGTCGCAGGGTCAGTCAATTAAGTATTTCAGAGATCCGTTTAAACTTGTTCCTGTTACTTCTATTCCCGATATTGCAGATAAACTTACTCGTAATGAAATTGCATCGAGCAATGAAATACGTGCAATCATCGGTTGGAAGCCTTCAAAGGATCCGTCAGCAGACGAGTTACGGAACAAGAATTTGAACCAGTCTAAAAATGAACAAGAAGCTGATGTTTCAGAGACGCCTTCTAAAGAGCAGTCGACAGAAGATTCTGAAATACAGGCACAGCTTGACATCCTTTTAGATGATTCTGAATAATTTTATAGAAAGGAGAAAAAATCAAAATGAAAGTAAAACCTGATTTTTCAGGATATGCTACTAAAAATGACATTCGTTGTTCTGATGGCAGAACTATAATGAAAGACGCTTTTAAGGATTGTGATGGTAAGTCAGTTCCTCTTGTATGGCAGCACGACCATGATAATCCTGATAACGTTCTTGGACATGCCATCCTTGAGAATAGAGAAGACGGTGTCTATGCTTATGGATTCTTTAATGATAACCCAAGAGCCAAGCGAATGAAGCTTTCGGTTGAGCACGGTGATATTGACAGTCTTTCTATATTTGCCAATGGCCTTAAGCAGAAGGCTGGAAATGTTTCTCATGGCATAATCAAGGAGCTTTCTCTTGTTATCGCAGGCGCTAATCCAGGGGCAAAGATTGATTTTCCTGTAATCGCTCATGGTGAAGATACCGAGGAAATTCTTACAGAAGCAGTAATTACTTGTGGAGAATTTCTGGAACACATGTCTCAGGACGAATTTGAAGAAGGTGCAGATTTTCCTGAAACAGAGGAGGATATCGAGTTGAAGCACGAAGACGCTAAAACAAAGGAAGATACTAAAGCAAAGGAAAATAATGAAGAAACAGTAGAAGACGTCATTAATTCTATGACGGAAAAGCAGAGAACTATTCTTTATTATCTTGTAGGAGAAGCAGCTAAAAATAAAGAAAATACTGCTGCACAGGCAGATGATTCTGGTGAGAATTTTATTAATGGAGGTAATTCTGATATGAAAGTAAATGTATTTGACCAGACAGATTCAACAGAAACAACAATGGCTCACGCTGATGAACTTAGAGCCCGCATTAATTCGGATGCATCTACGATTCTTTCAAAGGCTAAGAATTCGAGGATGTCTCTTAGAGATGCTGTAGACGATTATATCGCACATAGCGAAGCGTTTGAGGAAGTTCTTTCTCATGCGGACGATGATACTACCCCTTATGGAATCGAGAATATAGACTGGCTCTTCCCTGAGGCAAAGACAATCACATCAACTCCCGAGTTCATAAAGAGACACGACGAATGGGTAAGCGTATTTATGGGAGGCGCAAAGAAGACTCCCTTTAGCAGAATTAAGTCTGTATTCGCAGATATTACTGCTGACGAAGCTCGTGCGAAGGGTTACACAAAGGGTAACAGAAAGATGGAAGAGGTATTTGGTCTTCTTAAGAGAACAACTACACCTACCACTGTTTACAAGAAGCAGAAGATCGACAGAGACGATGTAATTGATATTACTGATTTTGACGTAGTTCTCTTCCTCAAGGGCGAGATGCGTATTATGCTTGATGAGGAAATTGCTCGTGCTGCTCTTATCGGCGATGGAAGAAGCACTACATCTGAGGATAAGATTAGCGAAACAAATATCAGACCGATACTTACTGACGATAGCCTTTATTCCATCAAGTATACAATCCCTTACGATTCGGATGCTACTGATTCAACAAAGGCGTCGACACTTATCGATTCTGCAATTCTTGGAAGCATCGATTACGAAGGTTCAGGCAATACGACATTCTTCACTACTCAGGAATGGCTTTCTAAGATGCTCCTCCTTAAGGATGGCGTAGGAAGAAGACTCTATCCCAACGTAACTGACCTTGCTACAGCAATGGCCGTTAATAAGATCGTTACTGTTCCTGTAATGAAGAATCTCACAAGAACATATACTGGTAATTCGGGCAATGTAACAACTGATGTTGCAGGTATTATCGTTGACGTAAAGGATTACACATTTGGTGCTGACAAGGGCGGTGCTGTTGCTCTCTTCGACGATTTCGATATCGATTACAACCAGATGAAGTACCTTATCGAGACTCGTTGCTCTGGAGCTCTTACAAAGCCTCGTTCGGCTGTTGTTCTCGAATTCGCAAGGTCTTAATTAAAATCAAAATGGGAGGACAACAATGAGTAAATTTTGTGGAATTATTGGTTTTGTCAAGATTGGAGAACTCGTAGACGGTGTTTTTGGTCAAGAGGAAATTGTTCAGAAAACATACCGTGGTGATATCTTAAGGAACACGAGACGGTACGAAACTGGCAGTGGACTTAATGACGATGTTAATATTTCCAATCAGGTTTCCATTGTTGCCGACTCCTATATTCTTGATAATTTAGAGTATATAAAATACATCGAGTTTCATGGATCTTTTTGGAAGGTTACATCCATTGATATCCAGAGACCACGGTTAATTTTAACGATAGGGGGTGTATACAATGGCGAGCAGGCTTGAACTGCAGAGAACTCTTGAAGAAATAAAAGGGGATAATAAAGTGTATTTTCAGCCCCCAGAGTCGTTCAAACTAACTTATCCATGTATTATATATAAACTTTCGAATGGCAATACTGCACATGCAGATAATCTGCCATACAACTTTAGGCGAAGGTATCAGCTTAGGTACGTAACAAAGAATCCCGACGATGCTTTGGTTGACGTTTTAGCTACAAACAAATTGTTCCCTTCAATTGTTATGGTCAATTCGTATCAAGCTGATAACCTGAACCAATATATTTACGACTTATACTTTTAAGGAGGTATTTGACATATGGCATTTAATGTTACATGGGATGCTGTTGGTGAACATTTTTATGAAACAGGTACCGACAGAGGTATGCTTTATGTGTACGACAAGAACGCTACAAACACATATGATTCAGATTTTAAGTTTGGCACTGGCGTAGCATGGTCTGGTCTTACTGGTGTAACTCAGTCTCCTGAAGGCGCAGAAGCAAATGATTTCTATGCTGATAACGGTAAGTATCTTTCTGTTCGTTCTGCAGAAACATTCGGCGCTACAATTACTGCATACCAGAGCCCTGACGAGTTCGATGCTTGCGATGGCTCGGTAGAAGTTCTTCCCGGCTTCAAGCTTGGTCAGCAGACAAGAAAGGCTTTCTGCTTCGCTTATAGAACTCTTCTTGGTAACGACACTGAAGGTAATGATCACGGTTATAAGCTCCACATTATCTATAATGCGACAGCTTCTCCGTCAGACAGAGACTACACTACTGTAAATGACTCTAACGAGCCTATTGAAATGTCGTGGGAAATCGATACAACAGCTATCGATCCGAAGATTTCAATTACAAGCGGAGGCACAACAACTACATTCAAGCCTGTTGCTCATATTGAACTTAATTCACTCGAAGTTGCTTCTGCTAAGCTTACTCAGATAGAAAGCATCCTTTATGGAACAGCAAACACTGCTGCAGAAGGCGAAACAAGCAACGCTGTTGCTCCGAGATGCCCTTCTCCTGCCGAGATTTATTCAATTCTTAGTGCAGCTGGTTAATTATATTTATGAGCGTAATCAGTTCGGCTGGCGCTCAAACATTTTTATTTAAAAATTAGGAGGAATAATAATGATTAAGGAAACAGTAACATACGTTGATTTTGACGGCGTAGAAAGAACAGAGAACTTTTGGTTTAATCTCACAGAAACAGAAATTGTCAAAATGCAGACTTCTGTAAAGGGCGGTTTTACAGAAATGCTTAAGAAGATAATTGAAGCCGAGGACGAGACAAAGCTCATGCCTCTTGTTTCAGATATTATTCTTAGGTCTTATGGCGAGAAATCGGAAGACGGTAGACGATTCATAAAGTCAGAACAGCTTTCAACAGAATTTGAACAGACGGAAGCATATAATCAGCTCTTTATGAAGTTCCTTAAAGATTCAGAGGCTTTTACAAACTTCATAAATGGTCTCAATTCAAAGGTCGGAAAGACAAGAACTGCTATTCAGGTTCCTAAGGAGCTTGTAGAAGGAGAACAGAAGTGATGTAAATGCTATCACTTACAATAAAACCAAAAGAGTTTTGGAACGAACATAAGCAAGAGTTTATAATGTACCCTGCCAAAGAGATAACAATTGATATGGAGTATTCATTAATTGCTTTGTCAAAATGGGAGACAAAATATTGTAAACCTTTTTTAAATAAAAAAAATAAAACAGAAGCGGAGTATTTATATTTCTTAAAATGCATGTGTATAGACAAAAACGTAGATGAAAATCTATTTAAAACTTTGTCTGAAGAAGAACAGCAGGAAATAAAAGATTATATGAAAAGTCCGCTTTCTGGTACTGTAGTTAATTACAGAAAGAAAAAACCACATTCTGCTAATAAGATAATAACTTCAGAAGTTATTTATAGTCAAATGGCTTCTTTACGTATTCCTTTTACATGCGAAAAATGGCCATTACAAAGATTAATGAAACTTATTGAAGTTACATCTTTGAATGAAAGTCCCCCTGATAAGATGTCAAAGGGCGATATTCTAAGACAGAATGCGGCGATAAATGCTAAAAGAAGAAAACCAAAGAAACCTTAAGGAGGTTGTTAACATGGGCTTTACTAATTCCGCATTTGTTACTTATACAAGTATTTCGCCAAATAGGAATTCTCCGAGAACAGAAGATAAGATTACAAAAATTACAATCCATCACACTGCGGGTGTAGTTTCTCTTGAGGGATTTGATGGTATAGTGTCTAAGCCTACGAGAGAGATGTCCGCTAATTATTGTGTTGATAAGGATGGAAGAATAGGTCTGTTTTGTCCCGAGAGTGACAGGTCGTGGTGTACATCAAGTGCTTGGAACGACAATAGAGCAGTAACTATTGAAGTATCAAACGATGTAAACAAGGAACCTTGGTCTATTGGTACGAAGACATATAATGCTCTTATCAAGCTCGTTGTCGACATATGCAAGAGAAATGGCATAACGAAGCTGTATTATGATGGAAAGAATGGAACTCTTACTCGTCATTGCGACTTTGTAGCAACACAGTGTCCCGGCACTTGGATAAAGGAGCATACGGACCAGATTTGCAACGAAGTAAACGCCGCTCTAAATCAAAATGAAAGTAAAAAAGAGGCTACTTCTTCGTCTGAAAAGAAGATTAAGGACATTAATACAATAGTAAATGAAGTTATCGCTGGTAAATGGGGTAATGGCGAAGAGCGTAAGAAGAAGCTTACCGAAGCAGGTTATAACTATGACGAAGTTCAGGCGCTTGTTACAAAGAAGGTTCTTGAAATTACTGCAGAAAAGAAGAAGTCAATAAACTACGATGCTATAGCAAAGGAAATTATTGCTGGCAAGTGGGGTAACGGAGACGAGCGTAAGAAGAAGCTTGAAGCTGCGGGAATTGACTACAATAAAGCCCAGTCAATTGTCAATAAAATGGTTGCTGAAAGTAAGAAAACTATTGACTATGACAAAATTGCAAGGGATGTAATTGCAGGTGTTTATGGTAATGGCGAGGAGCGTAAGAAGAAGCTTGCTGCAGAGGGTATTGATTACGGAACTGTACAGGAGAAAGTAAACGCCCTTCTCAAATCCAATGGCGCTTCGTCTGCAACTTTTTCAAAGAGAGTAGCTCCTGCTGCATCTTTTGATTCTAAGTATTCTGGTACATATATTGTAACTGCTGAGAATTTAAATGTGCGTTATAGACCCGGACTACTCACCGACGAGAACATTGTGAAAATACTTAGAAAAGGCTCTGAAGTACAGTGTTACGGTTATTATACTGCAATCTCTGGTGTAAGATGGTATTATGTGGCTATGGGTGCCCAGACAGGATATGTTTGCGGCACTTATGTTCGTAAGAAGTAATATTTTCAAAAAAATTCCTTAAAAATAAACTTTTTTAAAATAAAAAAATTTTTAAAAGTTTATATTTTTAATTTCTGAATTGAGTAACAAAATACCTACAAATGGCTATATATAGCCAAAAGAATTTGTTACTCAGTTTGGACTTTTTTATTTTGGAGTTGAAAATTTTATCTAAAAAGGAGTGACTGTCAAAATGGGAGCCGTAAGTTTTAGTCAGAAAGGAAATTGGGCAAAGACTAAAAGCTTTTTGAAAAAAAATAATTATAATAACATACAGAGTCTGCTCAATAAATATGGTCAAGACGGTGTTATGGCTCTCTCGGCGGCCACCCCAGTAGACACTGGTAAAACGTCTGATTCTTGGGACTATGAAATCACGATGGATGATAAGGGCTTTGGAATAACATGGACGAATTCAAATGCACCGGGAGGGATTCCTGTTGTAATTCTCCTACAATATGGGCATGCTACGAAAAATGGGCATCTTGTTCAGGGTATCGATTTTATTAATCCTGCAATGAAGCCTATTTTTGATAAAATGGCCAATGATATTTGGAAGGAGGTAAACAAATAATGGATAGTGTTGATAATCGAATAGTTTCCATGCGGTTTGATAACAAGCAATTTAAAAGCGGCGTATCAGACACAATAAAAGCTATTGACAAACTTGAGGATAAACTATCTTTCAAGGGCGTAAAAGATGGTTTTGGAAAAATCGCAAGCTCAATAAAAGACATATCCTTTAAAAACGTTGAACGAGGTATAGATACTGTTGTTGCAAAGATTCCTCTCATGGACAAGATTTGGGATCAGACAGTGAGAGCCATGACAATGAAGACTATAAATTTTGTAGACAATCTTATTAGTCAATTTGGCTTGGTTCAAGAAATTACGGCGGGCTTTCAGGAATACGAGACCCAGATGAATGCCGTTCAAACCATTCTTGCAAACACATCTTCAAAAGGAACTACCCTTGAACAAGTAAATGCGGCACTTGATGAGCTTAATACTTATGCAGATAAGACCATTTACAACTTTACAGAAATGACAAGAAACATTGGTACCTTTACGGCTGCCGGTGTTGATCTTGACACCTCTGTAAAGGCAATTAAGGGTATTGCAAATCTCGCGGCGGTATCTGGCTCGACTTCTCAGCAAGCCTCAACTGCAATGTATCAGCTTTCGCAAGCACTTGCTTCTGGCACAGTTAAGCTCATGGATTGGAATTCTGTCGTTAATGCCGGTATGGGTGGACAGGTATTTCAGGACGCTCTTAAGCAAACTGCAAGAGCTATGGGTATATCTGTTGATGAAATAATCGAAGCAAATGGATCTTTTAGAGATTCCTTGAGTACCGGATGGTTAACATCAGAGGTTCTTACAGAAACCCTTGCCCATTTTACATATTCCATGGAAGACATGACCGCTGCAGAAATAGCTCAGGCACAGGCTTCGCTTGAAGCGCAGGGGTATACCTCAGATCAGATTAAACAGTTGTTTGACCTTGGTCAGACCGCCACAGATGCTGCTACAAAAGTAAAGACCTTTACGCAGCTTATTGACACTCTCAAGGAGTCACTTCAGTCTGGTTGGACTCAAACATGGGAATATGTAATAGGCGATTTTGAAACCGCAAAAAGCATGTGGACGTCTGTATCAGACACAATACAGAGCATGATACAGCCATCGATTGATGCCAGAAATGATATGCTTAAATATTGGGCTGAATCTGGAAAAATAGATGAAGATGCAGTTGAAAAAGCCAGAGAAATGGAACAGCATCAAAAGGCTATAAATGAAGCAGCGAAAGATATTTGGTATAATGGAGATAAGGCAAATCAATCAAGAGCCGATTATTTAGCATCCATAGGACTTGACCCTGCAGAAGTACAAGCACAGATTGATAAACTCGCTCAGGGCATCGATATTGATTCTGAACAAATCACAAATGACTTTGATGTTATCATAAGTGGCAGAGATATGGTAATTCAAGGCTTTAGCAATATTTGGAAAAATGTAAAATATGCTATAGATTTTATCAGAAACGCTTGGCAAGAGGTATTTCCTCCAAAAACAGGAAAAGAACTTGTAAGCATATCCGAACGCTTCCTTGATTGGACAGAACGAATCAAATTAACTAATGAACAGCTTCATGATATTCGAAAGATATTCAGAGGTGTGTTCTCTGCCCTAAGTATTCTTAAGACAGGTTTTAAACTTTCTGCAAAAGCGGCTAAGGGCTTTATAGACGGTCTGTTCGGAGGTTCAAATGGAAGCGGTCTGCGTAAATTTTTAGCTTGGCTCGGCGATTTAATCACTGGGGTTGACAAGTCTACGAAAAACGCAGAGTCGTTAAGTGATATTTTCTATAAGTTTGGACAGACTGCTGGAAAAGTTGTTAGTGGTTTAGTTAAAGGCATTGTTGGTATTATTTCTGTTCTTGGAGACCTTGCAGATGCACTTGGCTTTAAAGATAAAATTATTGATACCGTTGAAAAGATTAAAGAACTTGTAAAAAGCTTTGACTTTGAAGAGGCTAAGGAACGAATTTCTGATTTTGTAAACATTGTAAAAGATAAATTTACTGCTTTTAAAAACGGAGACATTACATTAAAAGACTTCGTATCTAATATAAAAGATGAGGCTGGAAAAGTCACTGACGCAGAAGGACCGTTTGGTGCGTTTAAAGAATTTGTTGACAACTGGCTAACTGGCTGGCGCTCTATGTCAATCGAGCCTCTTAAACATTTCTGCGATAAAATTTCAGAAGTATTTCGCGGTATAGATTTCGGTTACGCCGAATATATATGGGAAGATATTAAAGACGTCTTCAAGAACCTTTTTGACGCGCTTAAAAACGGGTCTGATTCTTTAGTGGATTGGAGTAAAGATGCGACATTTGAAGACCAGATGGAAGCTTTAAGTAAAGCCGGTGGTATATACGCATTGTTTACTTTTGCTAATATGATAAGAAATTTAGGAGATTTGTTCGGAAATTCTTCTGAAACAATTGGTAAACTTGGAGGAGTTTTTAAATCTCTAAAGAAACTTATAAATAGCTATAATTCTAAAATAAGAGTTGGAAATATTTTTAAGCTTTCTATAGCTATTGGTATAATAACAGCGTCCATTGTTACTCTTACTACTTTATCTGTTGTTGATGAAGATGGAATAACAAGAAGTCTTACGGCATTGGGTATTGTGTTAACCGCTATGGTTGGTGTAATGGTTGTCGTTAACAGATTAATGAATGTTGCCGGCAATATTAAAGACCCTAAAATCATTTCATCCGCAAGTGGTTTATTGATTTCGATGGCTGCTTCTTTATTTGTAATTTTTCATATAATTAATAAATTAACAGAATTTTTCGATAAAGGAACTGACCCAACAGCTCAATATGCTATATTTGCCAGTGCAGCACTCGTCATTATGTTGATACTCGGAGGAATGGCTGAATTAGCAGTGTATGCGTCTTCTAAAAGTTCAGCTATAAAGGGTGTTGGAACAACTTTGCTCACTATGGCACTGTCTTTATATATAATTATAGACGTTGCTAAAAGATTGGGAGAAGCAATGTGGTCCGATAGTAATTTTGATACTGACTATTTTGTAAAGGCTCTTGGATTTATAGCTATCTTAATGACAGGAATGGCATTATTGGCGAAACTAATGAGCTCGCAGACAAAGGGAATGATTGGCGTTGCAACCGCGATAACGTCCTTAGCTTTGGCCGTCAAAATGATAGTTGGTTCTATTACAACCTTATCGCTATTGGATACTAAATTAAACATAGACGATGCTTTTAATGGAATAATAAAGATAATATGGTCGCTCGGAGGAGTAATGGCATTGCTGGCAATATTATCTTCTGGGCATAAGGTCGGTATTCTGAGTTCGTCTCAGAGTGTGTTTAAAGGTCTTGCCTCCGCGTTTATAGGTCTTGCTATTGCTGTCAACCTTATGATTGTTCCATTGTCGATTCTTTCGGTAATTCCAATAGATAGTTGGCTTAAAGGTATAGGTAGCTTGATACTTATTATCGGTTCAATGGCGACCGCAATAACACTCACTGGAAAATTTGGAACTAATCAAATCAATGGTGAAAGTGTAACAAAAACAGCAGCATCGTTTGTTATTTTGGCAGCGGCTGTATTGATAATGACAAAGAGCGTTAAAGATCTTTCTAAACTTAATCCCGGGACTATGACAAGCTCTATTATATCTATAATGGGCATTATGCTATCACTGTCTTTTGCTATGGAAACAGTGGCAAAATCTGGAAACACATCAAAAGCAATGATAACCGCTACAAGTATGTCTGTAATTATATTGCTGTTATCTAATTTAACAAAGAACCTTTCGAGTCTTGCTAAAAACGACTGGAAACGAATAGTCACAGCAGGAGGAGCATTAACGTTAGTAGTTGCAGCAATAGGCGGAATAGTATCGCTCATGTCAAAATTAACTGATACTACAGATATAATAATGACGTCTGCTGCGTTTATTGGAATTGCTTTTGGAATAACTTTATTTGCTAAGGCATTAGGTACGCTGTCACAGATAGATCCAACAAACCTAAAGAGTTGTGTCGAAAGCTTGGCGTCAATGCTTGTAATAGTGTTTGCGTTAACTGGTATTCTCGCAGGAATTGGAATGGCTACTGGTGGAACATTTACCGCCGCATTACTAATAACGGCTGGAGCAATAGCGTTACTTGGCTTTGGTGTGTCTCAGATAGTGGATGCTATGGTAACGGCAAAGGAAGCAAATCTCAAATGGACAGACGCTTTTGGACCACTTTCTGATGCTATTGTTGGAATCATTGGAGTTCTTGGTACAATGCTTGAAAGTATACTAAAATTACCAGGAGCAATAGCAGAAACAATACAAGCATATAAAGATTTGCAAGAAGCTGAACGGTCAGAAAGAGAAACAAGAGAACTTACCGTGTCCGCGTCTAAAGACAGAAATATGGGCGAAGACCAATCGATGCATAATGCTCGTGTTGATGCTGTCGCCGAAATGGTTCAGAAATTCACAGAGACAGGTGACACTGATTTAACATATGCTTCTGAATTGCAGGATATGTATAATCGTCTTCCTTCAAGTATAAATAACGCTTTTAACAATCAAAATGAAAGTAATCTTAATACTCTTGTTACAGATCTACAGAGAGTTAAAGACCTTGAAGACAAACTTTTAGGCGATGCTGGAGACTGGCAAGATTATTGGAATGTTAGCGGGTTGGATGGCGAAGTATATCAGTCTATATTTACAGATAAAACTGCAGTTTCGAGAATAAAAGGAGCTTTACAGGTAAACGGCTCCAGTCTCGGAGAAGTATTTGGTGAAGAATTTGCTGATGGCGTTTGTAATTCTCTTGGTATTCATTCTCCTTCAAAGGTATTTCTTTGGATAGGAGAAATGCTTATGAACGGACTTGCTAACGGCATCCTAAGTAAAGTCGGCGATGTCGGCGATATATTCGGAAGTCTTGGCGGAAACAGTAGCAAATCGTTCATGGATAATTTCGATATCAGTTCTATAATAGACGTCGATAGTATGACAACGCAGTTGACAAATTCGATTGATACAAAGTCTATAACAGACCAGATAACAAAATCCTTTAACTCGGAAGAAATGATGAGTAATATGGATTTTTCAAAGATGATGCCAACTACGGATTTTCAGTCAATGTTCAGCACCTCTGGTCTCGATACAAGTTCCGTATCGTCAATATTTGACGGCATGGATACCAAAATTGGCTATGACGCAAGTAGTATATTTACTGACATGCAAAAGTTTAAAACGGAATCGCCCGACACATATAACGATGCTTCAATGCAGGAAAAAATGGACACTCTTATTAATGAGATGCAGTTATATAATGAAAATAGAAATAATATGAATGTCGTTCTTGACAGTGGAGCTCTTGTAGGACAATTATCGGGCGGTATCGATAAAAGTTTAGGAGTACAATCGATATATAAAAAAAGGAGTTGAGTAAAATTGAGCGAAGAATTAACAGAATTTGTCATACATAATGGGGAACACTCTTTATATTTTTCAACGACACTTGATTTTAGTGAGACTCTTGTTTCTGCCATGAAGGGTAAGCACACTGTTGCAAGCAAAGCAAATTCATGGAATGACTGGTTTATAGTACCATCTTCAAGACCCTCAATAGTACAGCCAACTCCAAAAGAGGAAAGACTTGACCTGCCGGGAGCAAATGGGGACATTGATCTTACATCAATCCTGACAGGTTATCCTGTCTTTAATAATAGAACAGGCACTATTGAGTTTGTAGCAATGAATACTACAAGAAATTGGTCTGATAGATATTCTAAATTGGCTTCGTTTTTAAATGGACAAAAAATGTATATGATATTGCTTGACGACCCGTTGTGGTATTATGAAGGTCGTTTTACAATAAAAGATTGGGAATCTGATCCAAAATGGTCTAAAATCTCAGTATCATATACTTTATATCCCTATAAAAGAGCGTTAACAAGAGTAGATGAAGATTATTTATGGGATAGTCTTGATTTCGATGATGGTGTAATAGTACAACAGTATTTCATCAATCAAACAATAGATACAGGCGGAGGCATAACATCTGTCTTTCCGGACGTACTTGGTACTGGTCTTTTGTCTGGAACCATAAAAATAAATAACGAGTATAAAACAGCTCCTGAATTTGTTCAAATGTTTCTTGGTTGGTGTGGAGAAAATAACGTAGAAGCAAATAAAGCAAATTGGAATCTATTTCTTACAGAATTATTTGGAGAGAGACACCTTTATCCTAATGCTAATGGCTATTGTGACGTTCTTGGATATGGTTCAGAAGCTACTGATTCACAAATACAAGAAAATGTAGACATCATTATGACCTTTGTAGACGCTGTTGCTGACGGCACATATGAAGATAACTCATCGGGATGGACTGCTTTTCTTAGCGATAACGAGATAGAGTCATCGGCTACAAAGCCAGATATAGTGATTGACTCTTCAGACTTCCCTATTGTTCGAAACTTCTATGCCGCGCACCAGAATGATCCGGACTCTTATCCACAAACTCAAGCGGGATGGAATAACTGGTGTAGAGACATTAACAAACCTCCTTATCTTGGCATGTTTCCTGATGCAAACGAAGATGGAGTAATCGACGCTTCGGATACCGCATTAATTATGTCATATTATTCTGCAGCTCAGGCGGGAACTTATGTCAAAAATAGGAGTGGATGGAATTCCTTTAGAGAAGGCAGTTATTCTGGTGATACGGCAAAATATAAATTTCCGAATACAAAAAGTGACAATCCTACTGTCATTACTGGCCTTGATGTGACAAACATCCAAACTTTTATAGACAGAAATGACTATTTAGTAAAAGATGAGAAAAGCTGGTGGAACTTTTCTGAAAAATTAAAGGTAATTGATTTTGCAAACATATATAATACTTATCTTAGTAGTCATTTAAGATATGAACCAGTTTATATTTCGTTATTTGTACGAAATGCTTCTTCCAAAGGAATAGTTTTTAATTTTGTAAACACTAATGACGGAACGGATGAAACTGCAACCATTAAAAATACAAATGGTTTTGTTGATATTCAAGACTGGGTTGTGTCTGTCACTGGAGCGCCAAACGAATCTTGTATGCTAATAGCAACAAGTGATGATCCGGGTTCTTCTGGAAATTTACCAAAATTTGACGTTTCTTTCAGATTGGGGGTTTTATAAATGTATTCCATATTTATAGACCAAACTAAGATATTTGATGACACGAAGCCAAATTCTGATTGGAAAATGACGGAGCCAGTATTGACTCTTGAAAAAGGGTCTGCTGGTTCTCTTGAATTTGTATTATCTCCAGGAGCAATAGGATACGATTTGATAAGGGAAATGATTCCTACAGTAAGGGTATATAAAAATACAAAACCGGGAATAAGCAAATCTGACGGTCAAACATGGCTCTGGAACGAACCGATTTGGCAGGGTAGAATTCTTAGTATAACAAAGGATTTCTTTAACAGAAAAAAAGTTCATTGTGAAGGAGCCCTTGCTTTTCTAAATGATACAACTCAAGAAACAAAGACCTTTAGCGCAGGAACTACATTACAAACAGTTTTTGACACAATAATAATAAATCATAATAGCAAATACCAAAAATTATCTTCTATTTCTGCAGAATTAAAACTTGGTAGAGAATTTATACTAACGGGAATAGCTCCGTCCGATGTTTTGTATTCTGATTTTGAATGCTCTTATGAAAGCACTCTTGAAACATTAAACAAATTAGTTGATGAATACGGAGGATGGCTTCATACTACATTTAAAGATGGTACTAATTATATTTCTTGGTATAATGATGAAAACGGAGTGTTTAACACCACTCAAGAGATAAATTTTGGTAGAAACCTTTTCGACTATACCAATGAAACGTCTTATGCCGATTTTTCAACCGTTTGTATACCTCACGGAAGCAGATACACGAATGTTGTTGACGGCGAAGAGGTAGATGCTTATTATAATTGTTATGGTTATAATGTTGCTACTGGTCATAGAGAACGGGGAGAATGTGTAATTTCTGATGCTGCAAGCGAATATGGTTGGATAGAAAAAGTTGTTGATTTTGACGGCGTTGAAAATCCTGAAACGCTTTACAATTTAGGTGTTTTATGGCTCGCTACAACTCAATATGAGACAATGACTGTTGAAATTTCAGCTTTGGATTTGAAGATACTAAGTCCAAATGATTCAAATGTTGAACCAATTGATATTTGCGATAATGTGCGTTGTTATAGTAAACCTCATAACGTAGACATAACTTTGCCAGTAACAAAATTGGAAATTCGTCTTGACGACGTCACAAGTGCCAAATATACTTTAAATGGACAGACTCAGAAAACTCTTTCGGCAACAAGTGCAAAAGTTTCTTCTACAGTTGAAGAAATTACTGGGGGAAGTTCGTCTATTGTAAAAAGAGCTCAGGATAGTGCTGCAGAAAGGCTTTTGAACGCTACTTCTGGATACATAACAATAGTACAATCTCCAAGTAGAAGTGGCAAAAGAGCCGATGCTATTTATATTTCTGATACACAGGATTATGAAACAGCTCCTAATAAATGGGTATGGAACATGCAGGGTTGGGGTTTTATAAAAAACAACTCTACAACCACAATTGCAGCAAATATGGACGGACAACTTGTTGCTAATGCTATAAAGGCAGGCACAATTTGTGGTGTTGATATCAATGCCAGAAATATTACTGTTGGCGGAAGCGCTTTCCTTGACAGAGGTGTATCTTGTGGAAACGGAAAAATAGAGGTTAAAAATAGTTCTGATAAGACTATAGTTAATGTTAATACTAATGGAATAACTACAGATACGGCTGACGGATACAGGCTCGCCTTTGCAAACGGAGAGATTACTGCATACAATAAAAACAATAATAATGTTGTAGGTAGAATTAACTTCATTAACACTATATCCGGAGGTAGTAGTACAAAACCGCTTTTAACGCTGAGTTCTACAGTTGCGGCTTTAGACACAGACGAGTTATGTGTTAAGCATCAGGGCTCTTGGTGGGGTACACTTTCAAGCTCAAAACTTCCATTTATTAAGTCGGCTACTCTTGAGCATGATGGCAACAAAGTAACACTTAAAATGGTATATGACGGTCTCATAATAGAGAAAGGTATCATAATTGGTACTACTGGAGAACAAGAAAAAACATCATCTGTGACCATTACGAGTTCGTCTGGTACTATTGATACTGGAGACGGCGGTAGCTCAAGTGGACAAGAGGGTGGCGGCTCTGGTGGTTCTTCAGATTTAAAACCAGCCGGATATACAATAGGATATTCTGGAAATAGTTCTTTTTATATTTATTGGTATTATGATGGCACCGGTTATTATAGATATGACAATGGCGTTAAAAGTTATAACAAACCTAAACCAAACCCACCAAGCGGTATGATAGTAATAACATAATGGAGGAGCGATTTTCAAAATGGCAGAAGATTATTTAGCATATCTTGAAACGGTTGCCACTAATCCGAAAGGAAAGCGTGTTAGACAAGCCATAAGAGCAATACTTGAACACGTATATAATGTTAATTGCGGGATTGAGTTAACTTCTTCTGAATATGAGGCTCTTGGTTCAAATTACGAACAAGACGCTTTATATTTAATTACGGATACTGGCGAAATATTTAAAAATGGAATACAGTATTAAGAGGAGGTATATAACATATGGCTTTTGTGGACGACTTAAATAAGATAAGTGGTAATAACGAAGCAACAATTTGCTCAGAACTAAAGGAAGCAATCGTCAACGCTATAGGATTTATACTCGAACACGGTTTCGGCGACGAAACAACTTCTTCGATATATGAGTCTATGACAAATGAAGAACGCGATGTCTTTTTGAGCGGTACGTTGAATTCAAATGTTCCTCCTATTGTGTTGTCTGCATATAATACAATAAAATCCGCAAAGTATGGATATAACATGCGCGAATCTTTATATACAGTATTGTTTTATATGCTAACGGGTCAGATATCCATACAGACTACATCAGACGACTATAACCCTAATGACTATGCAAGTGATGTGGTCTATTACATAACCGATACAGGCGAAATATATAAAAACGGAATAAAGTACGGGTCTGGCATGAACTCAATATTTAGCACTGGCTCGCTGAAAATGATATTATCAGACGCAGGAAGTAAAACAAGTAACGCTGTATTTAGCGAGATAGGGGGTTAAAATGGCTATAAACGGTTACCCAACATTAAGTGTGGCAGACACACTAACGACTATCAACGAGCTCAGCACAACGTATGGCTGGGGCATCACCGCCGTTATGGACAGCACCAACATTGCTATCAAGGACAGTGACGGACATACCGTCATGAAGCTGTTTTTTAGTGAGAGTTCCGGCAACGGCATATTCTGCTACTACAACAACGGTTCAAACCACATCGGTCAGAACAATAGGTATCATGGTTCGCCCGTTTGCGATATCTACAGCACCTCGCACGGATTCATCATCGTAAGTCATGCGTCGGAGGCTTGGTGGTCTGCGTTCCTGAACGTAAACGATGACGGAAAAATAATTTGCGGCACAATGACAGATGCTTCAGAAGCCGAGTACAGAGTGAAGTATTTATCCGTATGCAGCTACGGTGATTCGAGTGCTATGGCGTTGGGATTCACGCCGCATTTGTCACCAACTGTCACTACGCTGTGCAACATGACAGGCGTCGGTACTATTGACAAACCTTCCGTCGCTCAGTATGCGTTCTATTCGCCCGTATATCAGACCGCAGCTACAGGCACCGTCGATATCGACGGTGAGCAGTATGTCACTATCGGCTACTGGTACATGAAGGATTAAATTTATATTTTTAAGAAATCCAGTTGGTCTTTGAGACCTCCTAATTTTATTCCTTATGTTAAAGGCTCCTTGAAAAATAATTTTGGGGAGCCATTAGCATATAAGAAAGGAGTATCAATAAATGAATATTATTGATATTTATAAAATACTTTCAACAAGAATGACCGAAGCGTTAATGGTACATTCTCAACTTTCAGAATATTTTAGATTTTTAAATGCTGAAGGGTTTGCCACTGAACAGCTTTATCATTATCTTTCAGAATCTGTAAGTAGAGAAAATCTATATAAATATATAATAGAGCATCACGGTTTTATTATCAGAGAAAATAAAATTGAAAATCCTTCTGTGATACCAGACGAATGGTATGACGGAATTACTATAAATGATATTTCAGAAAACGAAATAAAGAATTATATAAAGAGAGCGTTTAGTATTTGGGCGGAGTGGGAAGAGTCTTCGAAATTTATATATGAATCTTGTTGCAAATCCTTAACCGATTCAAATTATATCGCCGATTCGATTTATATTTATGATATCGTTAAAGATGTGGATTTTGAACTTTCTGAAATCAGAAAAAAGATAAATTCTATGAAAAATATTGATTGGGATTTACCTACAATATTAGACCAAAATAGTCAATACTGGTTAAAAGATTTATATTCTTCAAAAATAAACAAGATAGGAAAAGAGGTGGATATGCGATGAATGTTCTTCTTGACGGTATGATTTCTGGTCTTTTGAACGATTAATGTTTAATGTTTAATGTTTAATGTCTACTGATTTAAGAGTTTGTGCAAAATAAACACGGACTCTTTTTTTTTTTCGCGTAACAAAATCGTTGCAATAAACACGGATATATATGAAGAAACCAAGCGAATTAACGTACCTTAGGGGTTAGTGATAAGCCGCGGACAATTATCTGGTTACGGATATTGACTACCAATGGGGGTTACTGGTCGTCGTTTGACGATACATAAAATAGTTCAAAGACTTATAAAGAACGCCTGAACTATTTGTTCGGGAGACGTCCGTTCGAAGCGGACACGGTTTCTTTTTTTTTACATTTTCAAAAAAAATTTCTTAAAAATAAACTTTTTTAAAATAAAAAAATTTTTAAAAGTTTATATTTTCAATTTCTGAATTGAGTAACAAAATAGCTACAAATGGCTATATATAGCCAAAAGAATTTGTTACGCAGTTTGACCAAAAATTTTTTGAACTATTTTTTGTAAAGTTTTTTAAAAAATGTTAAAAAAAAAAAACACAAAAAAAAACATGTTTATTAATAGAAGAATATAAACATCTTTCTGTCATTAAAGGAGGAATCAGAATGGAAGTAAACTTTGCTGTTACACCAGTATTCACAGGAATTGAGAACCATGCAGTTTTGAATAATGATTTTCAAAAAGCGTATTTGTTCAAAATGTACTGGCCAATAAGAAACGATTTTGTAGATGTATTTAATGAAAGGATTGACGACATTAACAAAAAATGGGAGGAATTCGTTTTGAACGAACATCTTTCAGAAGACGATAATGCCGCTCCAAATTCTCGTTATCATAGATTCATAAAATCTCATCTTAAAAACGACCTACGTCATTTCAACAATAATTTACCGGTAAGAGTTAAAAATACCATGACACTCGAACTTGACGAATACTGTTGTATTATAGGAAGACTTACTCTATTTCCTGACGTAACCATTAACTTAGAACTAAAAGAAGTTTAAAGTTCTCAAAGCCCAGGAGACACACGTCTCTTGAGCTTTTTAATAAAAACACAAAACAAACATGTTCTATAATGAGAAATTATGAAAGGAGGTTTATGAAAATGACTATGTTTGGCATAATTCTATTAATATGTATTGCATTAGTAGCCACCGGATTATTAGGACTTATTATGAGCTTTTTAGGGGCTGGAATTATAATATTTTTAAAATTATTACCAATAGTAATTTTAATTATCATTTTAAAGAAGCCTATAAAAAAGCTTATAGATAAAATAAAAAAGTAAGGAGGTTATAAAATGGGATACCTGTTTATTGGAATTGGCATAATATGTATAGCCATTGGAATTGGTAAACTTAATGAGAAATAATTTATCAAAGCCCAGGAGACGCACGTCTCTTGAGCTTCTCAATATATCTATTCGCATTTTAAACACGTCCTTTATTGAAGAGATATACTGAGGAATATTAAGACCATCTTAATATTTATAAATTATAGATACAATATCTTTATAGATAGGGAAAACGTTTATAATTTGGTATCGTTTATTGCATGTTTATAGAACGGGAAAGAACCGGCAAACATGGTCTCTTTATTTTTTTTTTTCGTTTTTTAAACATGTTCATTAATGAAGAAGTTATCTTCTAAATTTTATTTTATTCAGGAGGAATTTATCATGAACACAAACAACTATCACAAGGTAAGAGACATCACACTTATTGGAAAGGCTGTTGCTGCCACTGCAACTGCTGCTACGGGAATAATTACTCTCGTAAAGGCTGTAAAGGGCATCAACAACAATCACAAGCAGAAGGTCGTTGAGACTAAGGAAGAAGTTAAGGAGGTTCAGGAAACAACCACAACTGAAAAGGTTGAAAAAGAGGAAACTGAAACTGACTCTCAGGAAGAGACTGAGTAAAACAATTAAGCCATGTGCAGATTATGCATATGGCTTATGTTTTTCCGTTTTTAAACATGGTCATTAATGAAGAAGTTATCTTCAAATATTATATTTTTAGGAGGTATTCATTTATGAACACATCAACAACTAATGAGGAGCAGAAGGTAAAAAAGACTAAAAGCGAAATAAGAAAAAAATGGGAGGAGCTTAGTCCAGAGACGCGGGATTATCTCAAAGCAGGATTGCTTTTTGCTGTTGGGGGAATGTTCATGAGCGCTGCCATTGGAGAGTACAGGGCAGAAAAGCGCTTAATGAAACAAAAAATAACCCTATGGAACACAGAGCAGAATAAGCATTATACAACATCGAGAGAAGATTTAGACGCTCGGATGAAGAATGCGGCTCTTTCTAAAATGGGACTTTTCTTTCTTGACAAAGAATCTGCGACTCTTTTGGACACTGCTGAGTATATTCAAAATAATGGAGGTACTATAAAAATAGAATTTAACGACAAGTAACTTCTCAAAGCCCAGGAGACACACGTCTCTTGAGCTTCTTGTCAAACTTTAAACACTTTCTTTAATGAAAGGAGGTTTTAAACATGACAACTATCATTTATATAATCACAATTCTTATCATGGCTAAAATAATAATACCTTTCTGCTGGAATTTTTTAGTAGCGGATTTGGTAAACATTATTATATCACCGTTTACGGATTGGAGGATTCCAAAAATGAAAAAGTAATATTTAAAACATACTTTTAAATGGGAAGAGTAAATAAAAAATATTTCGATTCGTTAAAAAATTTTTTGACATTAAAAAAGGAGGTTTACGAAAATGTTTTATCTTGATTAAACACTCTTCCCTCTTTTTTTTTTTCTAATCATTGAAAGGAGGAATATTATGATTAGAAGACCTAAATATCGAACGCGTAACGGCATTTCGAGTTTACCAGAATATCGTTACCGAATAAGATTACTTGGCGACATAATATTTTACACCACACCAAATTCCGTTCAAAGAAAACTAAATAAAGCTCTCGATGAATATTCGAAAAATGATATTTTACTCGTTGAAGATTTTATTAAGTTTCTTGATTTGTCTGATTTTGCCAGAATGGTAGATTTGAACGTCGACCTCGGTTCTAATTATTCATGGCTCGGATGGGATAAGCAAGTTCATGGAAATGTTGAGTTTGAGTTAATCCCGTCATTCTATGCAAAAGAACAACTCATAATTGACATCGCGCCGACAAAAACTCCAGAATATCTCGACGTTCGGGATTATCGAGGAGTTTATCAAAGTTATCAAGATTTATTGGTAATGAATTAATATTTAAAACACTTGCTTTAATGAGGAATCAGAAAGGAGGAATTCAAATGCGAAAAGCAGACAAGAAGGAACTTGCTCGAATCGACGAGGAGCTTGCTAAGACTCAGCCTGGTACTGAGAAATATAGTACCTTACAGAAGCAGCGAGACACGATTCTCTGCCATCGTAACAAAGTTGATATCAACTATGTTATTAAGGCAGGAATGACAGTTGCTGCGCCTGTAGGAATATATATATTTAAAAAACAGGCTGAGAAAAAGAACAAGATCGTCGATAGATCAACAGCAGAACTGCTGGATTCGACAAATAGAATTCTGTAAAAAATTCTATAACTTCTCAAAGCTTAGGAGACACACGTCTCTTGAGCTTTTAACAAAAACTACAAAAAAATAACTTAGGAGGAAAAATAATAATGAGTGTTAAAGGTTATAAGGTATTTAATCCAGATTGGACATGCAGAGGTTTTCAGTATGAGGTAGGAAAAACCTATAAACACGAAGGGAAAATAGGTTTATGTGAAGCGGGCTTTCATTTTTGTAAGGCTCTTTCAAATTGCTTTAGATATTATCCTTTTCAAGCTACAAACAAAGTAGCAGAAGTAGAAGCCATAGGAGAAGTAATTACAGATGAACATAAATGCGTTACAAATGAAATCGTGATTATAAAAGAGTTGTCATGGTATGAAGTCCTCGACTTAGCAAATTCAGGAAACTGCAATTCAGGAGGCTACAATTCAGGAAACTGCAATTCAGGAAACTACAATTCAGGAAACTGGAATTCAGGACACCGCAATTCAGGAAACTTCAATTCAGGAAACTGCAATTCAGGAAACTACAATTCAGGATACCGCAATTCAGGAAACTGCGATTCAGGAAACTGCAATTCAGGAAACTACAATTCAGGAAATTACAATTCAGGAAATTACAATTCAGGAAACTTCAATTCAGGAGACTACAATTCAGGAGACTACAATTCAGGAAACTGCAATTCAGGAAACTGGAATTCAGGATACCGCAATTCAGGAAACTTCAATTCAGGAAACCGCAATTCAGGAGACTACAATTCAGGAAATTACAATTCAGGAAATTACAATTCAGGAAATTACAATTCAGGATATTTTAATACTATAAATCAGCCGTTATATATTTTTAACAAACCTGTAAACATGAATAGGCATGATTTTTATGACCTTCCGGGTATTATAGTTATTAATTCTAAATTACGAGGAGAATCAAACAAATGGGTAGATGAAAAATATATGACAAACGAAGAAAAAGAAGCACATCCAGATTACAAAATAACTGGAGGTTATTTAAAGACGGCTGAATATAAGGAATCTTGGGCTTCAATGTGGCGAAAATTAACTGAAGAAGAAAAGGAAGAGGTTAAGAACATACCAAATTTCGACCCTGAGGTATTTAAAGAAATAACAGGAATAGACGTTAACGAACAGGAGAAAGGGTAAATGAACAGGGAAACTAAAAAAATCTATAACATGCTTATGCCAGCTTCACAGGATGCCGCTAAAATACTTAATAGAGTCCTCACAACTTCCGACACAATAACGAAACCGGAAGTTAAATTTATAAGGACCCTTATAGGAAATATTCCTAAAGAGGAATACGATAGACTACAATATGTAATTTTATCAACGATGACAAAGGAGGAAAAATTTAAATGAGAAAATTTACAATAAAAATAGCCACAATGACAATGATATTTATGACAATAAGCATAATAATAGCATCATTATGCTACAGATTCATACTTTCAGACATTAGATGCTTTGTAGCTTCATGTACGCTCGGGTCATTTGTGTGGACCGCTTTCGGTTTACCTATTTATATTTATAAAATATGTAATACCGGAGTAATAAAGACGTCTCCGAATCCGAGATTACAAGAGAATCCGGAAGAAGCACCAAGAGATGTTTTTATTAAAACTCCAGATAAAACATACAGAGCCCTTATTGATGGCTCTGCAGACATTGTCATATTTGATGTTATTAATTTCGAGGAGGATAATTAAGATGACAATACACGATTATATAAGAAAAGAACACCGTTGTCCCTGGTGCGGAAGCCCGAGGTATACATTGATAGCAGATGATATAAAACCATATTTTAAATGTCATTCCTGCGATCGAACAGCATACCTCGCTGAAGACATAGACAACCTTCACTGTCCATTTGCGGAAGGGGAAATCAGTACTAATACATCAACAGACCCCAACCACTATAAAATTCATGCTATGGAATGCTGGGACGAGATGGAAGTTGTGTTTGGAAAAGAAGCTGTATTAACATTTTGCAAACTAAATGCTTGGAAATATAGGTATAGAGCCTCTGCCAAAAACGGAGATGAGGACCTCAAGAAAGCAGACGTATGTTTGCAGAAGGCTAAAGAACTTGAAAATTCTATTAATAAAGGAGATTGTTAATTATGACTATTGGTGAATACGTAAGAAAGAACCATGCTTGCCCTTATTGCGGATCTTCAGATTATTACGTTTCAGATTATTACGTTTCCGACGATATTGGTCCTGTTAATGTATATAAATGCATGACGTGCTATAGAAAAATGTGGGAGTACGAGGTTCTTTTTGAACAGGAGGAACCCATAACGGAAGAAACGGCAACGGATGATGCTTGCTGTGAGAATCGTTTGATAGTTACTAAAAAGAAATATGACGACCTATTAGAGAAACATCTATCTGAATGCAGGCAGATGGCCAAGTATGATGCGGAGATAAAAAAGCTAAAGGACGAAAATACAAAACTCAAGCAAATAATCGATGATCGCAATAAAAACATGGTTATTAATGAACAGTAACGTTCAATTATCAATTAGGAGGATGTAACCATGATTTTAAAAGAAGCATCATATGAAAATGTTAAGAAGTCTAATCACATAGACTGGCGGGAAACGCTTACACAGTTTGTAGAGATGAATGTCAAGGCCGTCGAATTAATCAATTACCCGCATTCAAGACCAAGTGTGTGTGTGACCTCGGCAAGGCATGCGATAGATGTCTTTGGATTTTCAAACGTGACAGTAAAACAAAGAAAAAAACAGGTTTATCTGGTAAGAACTGATAAGTAAACGTCAAATGTATAGAGAGAGCAAACAAGCCCTCTCTATATTTTTTATTATTAAAGGAGGAGTCTATTATGGATTCAAGAAAAGTTAAAAAAGCAGCACCAATAATCATGACAATCGCAGGTCTCGCGCTTGGAGGAGTATCGTTATATTTGGCGATAAAGGAAACTCCAAAATACAAACTTAAAAAAGAGGACGCAATCGAAGACAAAAGAGGACAAGCTGAAGTAAACGGAGAAGAGCCAGTTCTTACAAAAACAGAAACCGCAAAGATCGCATTTAAAACCTTTTGGCCTCTTGTTGTTACCTCATCGACAGCATTTACACTTATTCTTATGGCCCAGTATATTCAGGGCAAAAGAATAGATGCCCTACAAATGGGGCTTGGAATAGCAGAAAAGACGATTGCCGATAGAGCAAAGGCAACCATCGAAACGGTTGGTGAAAAGAAAGCCAAGGAAATCGAGAAGAAGGTTGAAGAAAATCGCCTTAAAGAAAATCCTGTCAATAGAGAGATAGTCCTAAAAACCAATGAGTATATTGTCAGGGACTATAACACTGGTTCGGAATTTACATCTACTGTAAATCGAATTGAAGAGGCTGTCAGACATTATAATGACGAACTCGACGATGGCGATTGGCATTCTATAAACTCATTTTACGATTGGCTGGACGTTCGGCACACTGGATTTGGAGAGTATTTTGGTTGTCAGATAAATTCAATCAATGATAAAAATGGCAGACTTCAGATTGAATATATGACCGAAATGAACGATAATGACGAGCCGATAATAGTTATAAAATATAAGGCCAAATATATTTACGATTAAAAAGGAGGGTCCCTTATGGCGGAAATGAATATGCCATCAAAAAACGAACTTCCATGCAATTCTAACAGATCAAAAAACGAGGTAGAGCAGGAAACAAAAGCATCTCTTGATGCTCCTGCAAGAACTCGAAAAGTAAAAGAGAACAAAGCAAAATCATTTATAGTAGATATTGGGGGTACTTTTGTCAATCACTTGGTAGTTGACATAATCCTACCCCAGTTTAAACTGTTTATCCACGATACTCTGTCGGATACAGTAGACTCTATATTTGGTAGCGGAAAGAAAAACGCTAAATATGTATCATATAACAAATATTCGTCTAATACTTCTTCGGCCAGAGAACGAGATAGGGATTACACTAAAGCTTATAGAAGCAGAAGCCTTCAGTACGACGAAATAATATATGAAACTCGTGCCGAAGCACAGAAAGTGCTTACTATGCTCAGAGACGATATTGAGGAAACTGGGGTTGCTACAGTGTCGGATTTATTTGACCATAGTAGACTCAGAGGACCGGCGACTGGTCCTGACTACGGTTGGACCAACCTTGACAATGCTTATGTTTCAAGGGACGGTGCCGATTATATAATCAATCTACCGAAAGCGAGACCGATATGAAAAGAGTTATATACAAATACATTATAAAAAACGAATACAACGGCAAAGTCGTTGCTGATTCTACTGGTAATGCTAAAATATTTAATGGTATGTATAGCGCAAAATCTTTTATGGAGAATGCCAATTTAAATCCAAATTGGTTCAAAATCGTTCTTTACAGTAGAGTCATGAAAGACGAATAATCGTTGCAAAAAACATGCCATTAAACGGAAAGGAGGCAATATAAATGAGCGGATTATTCACTTGCTTTTTAGCAGGAATGCTTTTTATGTATGCTATTATGAGGGCTGAGGCTCTTTATAATGACATACATGACGAAGAGCAGAAAGAAGCTAAAGAAGCTATGAAGGCTCATAATAGAGCCATCACTAATATTAATAAGAACTGAGGCATTCCCTCAGTTCTTTTATTTTTTTTTATTAAATAGGAGGAAAATAATAATGAACAAACCGAAAACAAGTACATTACTGACAATCACAGGAATAGGATTAGGAATCCTTACAAATTTTATAGTGGCTAAAAGGACGTCACTTGCAATTGAAAAGCTCAAGGAAGCGAAGCCCGAAGATGGCACACTTTCAAAGAAGGAGAAAACTAAAGTTCTTGCGAAGGCATATTTGCCCGCAATAGGAACGGGAGCAATGTCTGTAGCATGTATACTTGCGTCAAGAAAGATCGACACTAAACAGATAGCTCTCCTTGGAGGTTCCCTTGTTGTAGCAAACAAGAAGCTTAAGAATATTGAATCGGAAATGGATAAGTTTCTTGGAAAAGAAAAAACAAAGGCGATCAAAGACAAGGTAAACAGCATGATTGCAAATGACATGTTCGATTCAAAGCAGAACGAGAAACTCAAGAAGAAGGTTCTTAAGTCTGATGAATTTATATTTGTAGACTCGGTTACAGGATCTACTTTTATAAGTACACTTGACAAGGTTGAAGATGCCGAAATCGAACTCTCCGAAATATACAATAGTGACAAGATGGCAGCATGGGTAGACCTCGAATACCTTGCCACAGGAAATGGTCTGTGGGCTAAGGGACAGTATGGCGAATACTTAGGTTGGTCACGCGAAATGTACGATCAGTTCTACGGAGCAAATGACGGAGATGTCGACATCGATAATCTGACGTTTAAGAATACCCCAATATGTGACGAAAACGGAGAAGTTCAGTATTATTACATCGAGCCATCTCTTGTTCCAGAATATGGATATTTTGAATATTAAAAGGAGGAGTAATAATGTCTTGGAAAAAAGAACTTTCTGAGTCTGAAAAGATGGAGCAGGAAGCGCGTCTCAACGAAGCAAGAAAACTTGTTAAAATGACTCTTGCTACAGTCAAAAGAAGATTTACTTTATCATATGACCAGCTTGTCTTCAGATATTACTGGCAGGCAATAATGACCGCAGCAAAGATTATAGACACGGTAAATGAAGAACAGAAAGAGTTCATCAAGTATTTTATATTTGCTTGGAAAGAAGAACTCAATAAAACTAAAATGGAGGAAATGTAAATGAATAAAGCATTAACGTTTATAAAAAAGACTGCAAATACTTGCGGTATTAAAGTAAAAAAGTATAGTCCTGAGATATTGCTCACTGTAGGTCTTATCTCTGGTGGAGCGGCTATATTCATGGCTTGTAAGGAAACGATCAAAGCTGGGGAAATAGTTAAAACACACAAGGAGACAATAAAACAAATAGATGTCGCTGAGGTTGAGGGAGGAGAACTCGAAGACGGAACAGAGTATACTCCTGAGGTAGCAAAGCATGACAGATATGTTGCAAAGGTCCATACCGGAGTTGCTCTTGTAAGAAACTATGCTCCTTCAGCAGGGCTTATTGTTTTATCTACGGCATGCATACTCGCATCTTTTAGAATTATAAAAAAGAGATATGTTGCCGCTGTTGCAACTGCAGAATTCTTCAAGACGGCATATGACCAGCTATATTCTCGTGTTGAGAAAAAGTATGGTAAAGATGAAGCTGAGGCTCTTGCTTCGGGAAAAGAAACCATGACAATTGTTGATAAAAATACAGGAGAAGAAAAAGAAATAATAATATCAAATCCTAATGATATTTATTCTATATATTTCTGTCCATCAACAAGTATGTACTGGGAAAACGAGCAGCCTGAATACATGAGGGCTATGTTAAACAGATGTCAAGAAGATACAAACAATACATTAAAAATTGACGGTCATGTATTTCTGAGCAAGCCTTTCGAAGAACTTGGAATCAAGATTCCTAAGAAGAAGGAAAATGGCATGACAATGGCGGCAATAGCTTCGCAGGTCGGTTGGCTGTATAACAACACAAAAGCAAAGAAAGCAGGCATTAAGTCTGACGAATTTGTAGATTTTCACATTGAAGAAATTCGTAGAGATGACATTGCTTTTGCTATTGATAAGAAGCATGAAAACGGCGAAGACATTAGTGAGTTGAGTTATATTTATGACCTTTTCCAGAATCATGAAACAGGCAGAAGAGAATCAACAATATGGAAACTTACATTTAATGTTGACGGACCTATCTGGAGGTATATTTGATTATGGATACTATCGAAAAAGATAACAGTGTTTTCAGAGTATCGCCAATCGACGGAAAGCATGCTCTGCATATTATTATTAAAAACGGCAACAATAATGTAGATACAATAGTAAATGCTGGAGAATGGACCGAGGTTTACTTTACAAACAGATATGTTTTTGTTATGGCAGGTATTGGCACTCCTTATATGTTTAACACAGATATCGTTGTATATATTCAGCAAGCTCTTGAGGAGGACACAGATGATATTAAGTGACGTTACATTGACCTCTTTATGCAACAAGAAGGTTCCGCTTGTTGAAAACATAACCGAATGGTCAATACAGCCAGCATCTATTGATGTACGAATCGGACCGTCTATATTGACAATAGACGAGAGTATTCCATATATATCAATGGATAGTAACCTCGAACAGTACGTTCCAAAAGAGATATCTAATGACGAGATAATAATTGAACCAAAGGAATTTATATTAGCAAGCACTCTGGAATTTATAAATTTGCCAAAAGATATTTCTGCTTTTGTTGAAGGCAGGTCATCAATCGGAAGATTGGGTTTATTTATTCATAACGCAGGATGGATAGACCCCGGTTTCAGAGGAGAAATAACGCTTGAATTATTCAACGCAACGAATAAAAGAATTAAAATTCCAGTTGGTCGAAGAATTGCTCAGCTTGTATTTTGTAGAATGGATAATGAGTCGGCTTATGGTTATACAGGCAAGTACAATTACCAAAAAGGAGCTACGGGAAGTCGAATCGAAAGAGACAATGAAGCAATTCTTGAACGAGCAAAACATTTATTTCTTTAAAGGAGGAAAAACATGAATAAATTTGTATTTGCAAGTATCTGGTTTACTCTCGGAGCTGTTGTAAGTGCCGGAGTAACATATGCCTATGCTAAGAACAAGTTTGGAATAGAATGCCAGGAGGAAATAGACAAATTAATTGAACATTATGAAAAACCTATTGACGAAGAGGCAGAAGAAGCAATTACTGAAGAAGAAAAGACAGATACTTCAGACGGTGTTTTAACTTATAAAAAAGAAAAAAAGACAAACAGTTCTGAAATCAAGTATAATAAACTATATTCAGGAGGAGGAATTGAAGTATCAAAGAACCAGGGGAAAAATAAAACAACTCCGGAGATAATGAATAACATCGAACGTTCAGACAGAATCGAGATAGCGGAAAATAAAACGGAGAAGCTTAAAAATTCTGATTCTTTTGCTGAGTATGATAATCCATGGGCATCAGAGCCAATAGTAATACCGGAACAGGAATTCACGAAAAACATCGACGAGTTCTATAAACATTGCTTGTTCTGGACCAAAGACGCTAAATTGATAGATGCCGATGGTGATGAGTTTGGCGTTGAAGTAGATATAGATGATGTAATAGGACTGAAAAACCTTGGTCTTATTGATAAGTGTGACGTTGTTTATATCCGCAACGACAGAATAGAACAGATGTTCGAAATAAGAGAAGAATCTGCAACATAAAACTCATATATTCCTCTTTAATACCGTTGCAAAAAACACGGATATATATGAAGAAAATAAACCAATTTCTTTAAAGGAGGAATAACTATGACAATGACTCAAAATATGAAGGTAAAAACATACGAGAATAAACTCGACGCATTTCTTAAGGCAATGAAAGCTCTTGAGGCGGATGGGATTAAGATGGATATATCCATTGACTCCACGGCGCCAAAAGAATCACTGGAATTACACAAAGAAATAAACGAGGTAAATTCAAAGGTGTTTAAAAAATATTTTGATAAATCAAATAATACTTTCAAAGTAAATGGTTAAAATCTTAAAGCTTGAGGGCGGCTGTAGAAGCACAGCCTTTGAGCTTCGCCCTTTAGGAGGTGAATTATATTTGACTGACGGATATTTTAGATGGTTGGTAGACCAAGTAGATGGCGAAAATAATGAGAATCTATTATATGTATTATCAACCATTGACTACGAATGGACAATCCCAAAGGATTCTGCTCGTTCTGATTGTGGCGTCGATTTAAGGCGAACGTATTTAGACGAGAAGCATCTATCTTCTGACAATTGGCCAGCTGAGGGACCGTGCACAATATTGGAGATGCTTATATCTTTGACATATAAAGGTTTTCATGAAATATTATACGAACCGGGAAATAATATACATGACGGCGCTGCAAATCTCTTTTGGGAAGTTTTATATAATATAAATATAGACAAGGAAGAGTATGCAGACGACGCTTCATGTTGGCAAGCAGATTCGATAGAATTTACAGAGCGTCTCATAAAGCGTAAAATGCGTAAAATAATGAGACATACATATGAGAGAAACGGCCACGGTAGTCTATTTCCATTAAATATTAATAGCAGAAATATAGACATGAGAAAAGAATGCCTATATATGCAAATGCAGCTTTACATTAGCGAAAAGTATTTTTAAAACACCCCCTTTAATGAAAGGAGGTAATATTATGTATGGAATTTACCGTTTGAGACTGGATGATTTAATATACGGTTTAGATGTTGAATCTTATGTTAAGAATTTCAAAAATCAGAAGGTGAAGATTTTTAGAGGAGGTTTAAGGGAATGCAAAATAAAAATGTATTTCGAAGAATTTACTCATAATTTTCCACGTAATGCTGAATTTTGTCTTGCTTATAATAAGCACGATATTTTTAAAGTATATGAAATTTACAAAAACGGAAAACTACACAAATATGAAATCTATTTAATCGACAAAGATTGAGGCAATGCTCAATCTTTTTATATTTTTAGAAAGGAGGCTTTACTTTTTGTATGATTTTGTAAAAGTTGAAACAACATACAAAAATGGATGCGAGGTAAAATATCCAGAATTTATAGTTGGAAAAAAATCTAAAGATCTGATGGTTAAGGGTGGAGATTTCTATTCCGTATACGACCCTCAAAAACAGCTTTGGACAACTAATAAAGATATTGTTGCCGAGAGAATAGACAAGGAAATGAAACAATTTATTGGACAAAATTGTCGAGTCCGACTAATGTCCGATTATAGTTCTCATTTGTTCGACACATTCAGTAAGTATTGCAAAAATATAAACGAAAATTTTCATCCATTAGACAGAAAAATTATATTTCAAAATACCGAAATAGAACAAAAAGATTATGTATCGTTTCGACTTCCATATTCAATACAGGAGCAAGACACTCCCGCTTATGACGAGTTAATATCCACGTTGTATGACAAAACCGAAAGGGATAAAATAGAGTGGGCAATAGGCGCTATTATATCAGGAGATAGTAGAAAAATACAAAAATTCTTGGTATTTGTAGGTCCTCCCGGTTCAGGTAAATCTACGATTTTAAACCTTATTCAGGGAATGTTTAAGGGCTATACAGGCATATTTGACTCAAAGCAGCTTGCAAATAGTAATGCGCAATTCAGCTTGTCTTGTTTCGCTGATAATCCTTTAATAGCAATCCAACACGATGGCGACTTATCTATAATTGAAGACAATACAAAAATTAACAGCATTGTTTCTCATGAGGAAATGAATGTAAACGAGAAGTTCAAATCTGCATATAGAATGCGTTTTGATGCTTTTCTTCTTATGGGCACAAACAGACCTGTTAAAATTTCTGAAGCTAAATCGGGCATTATAAGAAGACTCATTGATGTGCACCCGTCAAATAGAACACTTCCGGTCGACCGATATAATAAGGTCATAGAGATGTTACCATTTGAATATGGCGGCATTGCTTATAAGTGTTTACAGAAGTATAAGGAGCTTGGAAAAAACTATTATAATTCCTATAGACCAACAAAAATGATGGATGAGACAAACGATTTATTCGACTTTATCAAAGAGAATTATATCAACTACAAAGAAGAAAATCTTGTTGGTGTTAATAAGGCCTGGTCAGATTACAAAATCTGGTGCGATGATGCTCTTGTAAAATATCCTTTAACAAAAAGAGTATTTATATCAGAGATGAAAGAATATTTTGATAAATACTTTGAAGAAACCACTATTGATGGTGTGAAGTATAAAAAAATATTTTACGGATTCAGAGCATACAAATTTATAGGCGCAGACGGATTTGAAAACGTTGAATCTATAAAAACTCTTTCGGAAGAAAAAAATGACGAGTCTTCTATAAAACTTCCAGATTGGCTAAATTTAACAAAACATGAATCTATGTTGGATGCGACGTTGTCGGAATGTGTTGCTCAGTACGCAAATTCTGAAGATAAACCGCGACGTAAATGGGGCGAGGTAAAAACTAAGCTGAAAGAGCTTAACTCCGATAAGACCCATTATGTCATGCCACCGCTCAATCACATTGTTATTGACTTTGATTGTCGAGATAGTAATGGCAATAAGTCTTTAGAGGAATGTCTTAAGGCAGCGACAAAGTTTCCGCCAACATATGCAGAGGTCTCAAAAGGAGGAAATGGTCTACATCTTCATTATATTTTTACAGGAGACGTAGATAAATTATCAAGGATATTTGATGACTACATCGAGATAAAAGTCTTCACGGGAAACGCATCTCTGAGGCGCAAATTATCGAGGTGTAATTCAATGACCGTATCTTCATTAAGCGGAGGGCTGCCGTTAAAAGAGGAGGGTAAAAAAATGATTAATGAAGATATAATCTTAGGAGAAAAAGGGTTAAGAACCATTATTAAGAAAAACTTAAACAAAGAGATTCATGGCTATACGAAACCGTCTATTGACATGATTAAGATGGTTCTTGATAAATCTTATAATGCAGGAGAGCACTATGACGTATCGGACATGAGAGCGGCAGTAAGAACATTTGCTATAAGTAGTTCAAACAATGCTGACTACTGTCTAAAAATGGTTCAGCAAATGAAGTGGCATTCTGATGAACCGGGTGAACCGGTCGATGCAGAAGAAGCTAAAATTGTCTTTTTTGACGTTGAAGTTTTCCCGAATTTATTTGTAATTTGTTGGAAACTAAGGGGCTCAGAGAAAACAAATACAATGATTAATCCGTCTGCAAATGATGTTTCTCAACTATTTAAATATCGATTAATCGGTTTTAATAATAGAGATTATGATAATCATATATTGTATGCCGCTTCACTTGGATACACAAACCTGCAACTTTATAATCTCTCGCAAGACATAATCGAGAGAAAACTTAAGAATGCCAAATTCAGAGAAGCGTATAATCTTTCGTATACAGATATTTATGATTTCTGTTCAAAGAAACAATCTCTAAAGAAATGGGAAGTAGAACTTGGAATTCGTCATTTGGAGCTCGGTCTTCCTTGGAACGAACCTGTTCCCGAGAAGCTTTGGAAAAAGGTAGCTGAATATTGTGTTAACGACGTAGTATCCACGGAAGCCGTATTTGAAGCAAACATTGCAGACTTTGAATCGAGAGAGGTTCTCGTTACAATTGCTAATATATTTTGCACAAATACAAAATCGTGTGTGAATGATACGTCTAATACTCTCACTGGAAGACTTATATTCGGTAATAATAAGAAGCCTCATGGTGAATTTGTATATACAGACCTGTCAAAAGAGTTTCCCGGCTATAAATTTGAAAACGGAGTGTCTACTTATAAGGGATACGAGGTTGGAGAAGGAGGTTTTGTATGGGCAGACCCCGGCATATATTATAATGCTGAGACTCAGGACGTTGCAGGAATGCATCCGTCTTCTGCTTTTGCACTTAATATATTTGGTGATAGGTATACAAAGCAGTATAAGCTAATTTATGACCTGCGTATATTTATCAAGCATATGGATATTGACGGCGCTCAGAAGATGATACACGAAGTTCTGGACAATACAGATAAGAATGCCGCAGATGCCCTTTGTAAACTCGTTGACGGCTTTAGAGATAAGAAGAAAGCTAAGGCCGCCGCAAAAGCTCTTAAAATTCCAATAAATTCAGTCTACGGAATGACTTCGGCTCATTTCGATAACATATTCAGAGACCCAAGAAATGTCGATAATATTGTTGCTAAGCGTGGAGCCCTCTTTATGATCAATCTTAAGGAGGAGCTTGAGAAACGCGGAAAGCATGTAATACATATCAAAACTGATTCTGTTAAGGTCGAATTCATGGATGACGAGACAAGGCAGTTTATATTTGACTATGGTCAGAAGTATGGCTACACGTTTGAAACAGAGCATGTCTTTGATAGAATTGCTCTTGTTAACGACGCGGTATATATTGCCAAGCTTTCAGATAAAGACCCGGAATATTCTGATTATGAAAAGACAGGGTACTGGACCGCTACAGGCACTCAGTTCGCAGTTCCATATGTGTTTAAAACATTGTTTAGTCATGAACCATATTCATTTGACGATTTCTGTGAGACTAAGTCCTCAACTTCTGCAATATATATTGATATGAATGAAGGGTATCCCGACACATCAGAATATGAAAAAGAAGTTGAACAGAGAACAAAGTACAAGCAGTGGAACGAAACAATAAGCAAGAGACCTCCGAAACTTAATCCTGAATTTGAGTCGTTATCTGACGAAGAGCTTCAGGATAAAATAGCAGAGGGACACAATTACAGATTTGTTGGAAAGGTTGGAAGTTTCTGTCCCGTTGTAGAAGGTGCAAGAGGAGGTTTGTTATATCGATACAAGGATAACAAATATTATGCTCTTGGCGGAACAAAGGGTTATCGTTGGATGGAATCCGAAATGGTTAGAAATCTCCATCTTGAAGACAAAATTGACAAATCATATTATACAAAACTGGTTAATGATGCAGTTGCAACAATCAGCAAGTTCGGAGACTTTGATATGTTTATCAACGGTCTACCGTTCTAAATAAATTTATATTTTTGAAAGGAGCCTATTACTATGGCAATCACAAAGAACTATGAAAACGTAATCATTGAGGATGCAAGACTCGGTTTCCTCAACTTCTCCGGAAGAGAGACCAAGTTCAACAGAGAAGGTAACAGAAATTTCGTTATCTTCGTGAACAAGGAGACTGCGGATGAACTCTCGGATAAGGGTTGGGCAATAAAGGTTCGTCCTCCCAGAGAAGAAGGAGATGAAGAATCATATTATCTTCCCGTATCGATCAACTTTAACTTCCATCAGCCGCCAAAGGTTAAGATGATTCAGGGTAAAAGAGGCGTTCTCCTCTCTGAAGAGACTGTGGGAGAGCTCGATTTTGCGCATATTCTCAAGGCAGATGTAGTTGTTAGACCTCGTTATTGGGTTGACGATAGGACTGGCGAAGATCGCATCAAGGCATATCTCCATACTCTCAGAGTCGAGGTTGAGCCCGACTACTTTGCCGATGAAGATGAGGATATTATCTATTAATGTCTATTCAACTTCGAGAATACCAACTTGAAGCAATAGAGAGACTCAGAACTGGTTCCATACTTTGTGGTGGGACTGGTTCTGGAAAATCTCTCACTTCATTATATTGGTATCATAAAAAACACTTAGACAAGAAGCTTGTTATAATCACAACAGCAAAGAAACGAGATAGCGGAGAATGGCTTGGCGATATTGATAAACTTGGAGGAATTAATAAAAACGATGTAATTATAGACTCTTGGAATAATATTGCTAAGTATGCCAATATTAAGAATAGCTGTTTCATATTTGATGAGCAACGACTTGTCGGGTACGGCACATGGGTTAAAAACTTTTTCAAGATAGCAAAACACAACGTATGGATCTTATTGACAGCTACACCGGGAGACAATTGGATGGATTACGTTCCCGTCTTTGTTGCTAATGGTTTCTATAAAAACAAAACCGAGTTTTGCACAAAACACGTTATATTCAATCGTTATTGTAAGTTTCCAAAAGTAGAAAGATTTATTTATACTGAATATCTTGAAAGATATAGAAAACAGATTTTAATACTCATGGATTATGAAAGCAAAGCGGAAAAAGTCATTGATACAATTGTTGTTCCATATGATGAAAAAATGTACTCAGAGGTTGAGAAAAATCGTTGGAATCCATATAAGGAAAAAATATTTGACAGATTTCCGCCTATCATAAATGCTGGTGAGTATTGCTATATTTTACGAAAGATTTGTAATAACAATACTAATAAAAACGATAAGCTGCTGTATATTTATAAAAAATGTTGTAAAAAAATAATAGTTTTCTACAACTTTAATTACGAACTTGAGTTGCTTGAGAAAATGGCTGTTAACAATAAGATACCATATACACAATGGAATGGACACAAACATGAAGACTATATGAATACAGATAATTGGCTATATTTTGTGCAATACACGGCAGGTTCAGAGGCTTGGAATTGCATAGAAACCGACACAATCGTGTTCTATAGTTTACCGTATTCGTATAAACAATTTAAACAATCAATGGGGCGTATAGACCGAATGAATACCCCGTTCAAAAAACTATACTATTATATTTTTAAAACAGATTCCGACATTGACAAATCTGTTGAAAACGCTATAAAAACTAAAAAAAAGTTTAACGAGAAGGCTTTTGCTATTGATAAAGGAGTAAATTTCGAGGAGGGACATGATGGTAAAGAAAAGAGGAAGACCCGTAAAACATAAGGTTTATTGTCAAAATAATGGTAAAACATATAGCAGTTGTACCGAAGCATCCAAAGATATAGGAGGATTTAGAAATAAAGTATATTTGACAGCAACAGGGCGGCAATCACACCACCATGGATATAAGTTTAGTTTTTTAAAGGAGGAATAAAATGAGTGATGGAATCAGTACGGAAGAAGCTATAAATAATATAAACTCTTTTATAGAGTATTATAATAGTGGTGAATGGTTATGGGAATATGCTTACGACAGTGTTTGTCGAAAGATAAACGAAGCCTTTGATGAAATGTTTGAACAGAAAAGAAAAGATTCTGATAAAAGAGATGTTAAGATAATCGCTAAGATAAACGGAGAATCCGTTGTACTTGCCGAGCCAATTGTCTTGAACTGTATCGAAATAATAAAAGAATAATTTACGAGGAGTATTTTTATGGACGAGAGAATTAAAGCAATCGTAAGGTGTATAAGCTGTAAATATGCAGTTAGGAACAAAGAAGGAGAATTGAATCCACGTGATATTGTATGCTCGATGTGGTGCTCGGACGGATTCGAAGCCGGGGATTATTGTTCTCGTGGCGAAGAAGGCGTATATGTGTCTGATGATAACTGCATTCAGGATCAGGAGGGATACGATTTGATAACACATTAGTGTAGTTAAATGAGGAACATGAGAGGTGATATAATGTTGAGTTTAATACTTTTTGGTAGCTTATTGCTTTTATCTTTATTTGGAACAGGAATAAGCATATATATGATAATTGATTCCCTAAAAAATAGGAGCGTTGGTGTAGCTATTGGGATTAGTTTAGGCGCTCTTGTTCTAATAGGTATTGATATTCTCTTAATTTGGCTGTTATGAGGAGGACTGAAAATGACGGCTTTAAAATGTGACAGATGTAATGGATATTTCGATTATAACCCAGACACTGAGAATTTTATCGCATTCGGGAATAAACATATTGATACCGGGAGAACCTTTCCAGTAAAACATATAGACATATGTCCTAATTGCATGGAGCTGTTCTATAAGTGGTTTGAAAATCCCAATAGTTGGGAACCGGAGGATTGCTTGGTGAATGCAGATAATGACAACAAAAGAGTAGATAATCTATGCAAGGAACTATTACAGCATCGAATATTAGCACCCGAGGAGGACTAAAAATGATTAACGTAAAGACCACAATAGATATGTTTTATGAGATGGCTTTAACGGCATTTTACGTTGGTTATATAGCAATATATGTCAACGATAAAGAAACGGCCGATATTCTTCGTAAATTTTGTTTGGACCATTTGATAGAGATGGATTATCCTAACAGAGAAGGTCACGGAATACAAATGGATTACACTTATAAGATTGCATTTGTCGACCAGTTTGATAGACATACAGGCCAGAAGGAAACAATACGTATACTCTCACGATACAGAGGCAAAAACGATGCGTGTGGGGTTGATATTCTTAATGCAGAGAATGTACTTAAGGAGGAATGAAAATGGCAGAATCTATTGATAAATGGATAAATGCAAAAGAAAAGAAACCTATCACTTATGAAGATGTACTTGTACTATTTGAATATGAGAATTATGGGAGAGATTTTGCCACATCGTTAAAAATTGGAGTCGCACATTATGTTATGGGCAAATGGTACGGTGATGATTTATATAAATATCCTAAATCAAAAGTGATTTATTGGCAACCAAAGGAGGAAGAAAATGAGTGATCTTGAACATCTTATTGAAAATACGCTTGTGGATATGGAAAACGACAAACTGTGTTTTAACGACATTCGCAAACGTGTTCAAAATGACATCAATCTTCGGTGTACGTCATTGTCGGCTGATGAGGTTTTGGAGATATGCCAGTATGTCAAATATGTATGGTGTAGGGATTTAGAGAACAGGTTGAATGCCCAATATAAAGAAGCAAGAAAATTATTGATCCCTACAAAATACAAGACTGAACATGAAGAATGGGATATGCATGGCGAGCATTGCAGGGAAGATTATGCATTATGTCCTAATTGTGACAAGGTTCTTGCAAACATAAGTGATGGCAAGGTTGTGCCTGTTGTTACGTTCTGTCCTGATTGTGGTCAAAAGATAGATTGGGATACAGATAGTAAAAAATAAAGGAGGAATGAAAATCAAAGATTTACGTAACTTCAGTGTCTTTCAAGGTGCTGATTTTGTAGACGATAAAACATTCGAACCTATCTATGACGAAGAAAAAGAAATAGAAGATATTCATTTCATACAAAACAATAAAAAAAATAGAGGATAATGGCAAGTATTTTTACTCGCGTTATTGGCTTACAGTATACTTAGTATTAGATGATACGCATATTGATACAGTCTATTGTTATCGTATATATGAAATCAAATAGAAGAATAATTTTATGAGGAGGATAAGCGGTGATTAGCGAACGTAAATATAAAATATATAAAAAATGGTTTAAATTAGGGTTTGAGTCTCAGAAACAAAATGGATTTAATCCTAATAGCTATCATAATATAGATACAAGTTATCACCTTACATATCCCTACAAATGCACCTTTATAGAACGACTGCCATGGAATGCCTACTGGACTTATTCGGGTTATCTTGATGGATATAATGTAGCCAATCTCTTTAATGACCACGAAACTATATATAATATAGATATTAAAAAAATATGGAACGCTCGACTCGAACATAAGAAAATAACAAAGGCAGAGTATTATATATATAGACCACACAAAGAAGTTTCAGATGAACTTGCCAAATTGCTTGATAAAAAATACGGCTTTGATGGTGGAGTATATTACGAAGATGAGCCGTGGTGGGAAGAAAACTAATAAACAAAATTTCACTTTTATGAGGAGAAAGAAATGTACTCAGAAATGTTTGTCGAAAGATAAACGAAGCCTTTGATGAAATGTTTGAACAGAAAAGAAAAGATTCTGATAAAAGAGATGTTAAGATAATCGCTAAGATAAACGGAGAATCCGTTGTACTTGCCGATGAACCGATCACATCATATAGTATTGAAATAAAGAATGGAGTGGTCTTACCATGATAATAAAACGCAAAGCACAATTTGTTATAGGAATTATTGATATACTCGTTGGAATCGCCTGCTTGTTTGCTTGTGTTTATTGGCATAGAGGTTCCAATATAATATATCCTTTTATTACTATTATCTGCGGTGTTGTATCGTTAATGCAGGGCATAGAAACAAAAGCAGCACGAGAAAGAAGAAAAGAAAAACTACAGGTAATGGCAAAAATGTATGGTTGGGATAAGGAGGTAAACCAAAATGATTAAATTTGAAAACACATGTGTTGACGGTTGGGAAGCGGCTATAAGAGGCATGCGGAATCCTATGAATAGTTGGGAACAGAGTGATAGTTATGCTGAATGTGACATGGAAGGCGTAAAGTGTTGCGGAGATCGCGGTCATTTTGTTATAGGTGAAAATGACTTAAAGCTCATGCTGCTGCTTGTTAAGGCGGGGTCAGATCATTCGAAGTTCATGCGAATGATAAATGTTACTGTAGACATCACTGCTCCGCTTTACTGGTGGAAAGAATCCGACACGTACAAGGTTGGTACGGTCAGAAATTCTTGCTCGACGATGCATAAAATCCATGCGAAAGAGTTTACAAAAGATGATTTTTCGCACGAATGGTTAAGGAATATGATGAATGAAACAACATTTATTGATAATATATCGTATATCGTTAATGCTAATGTTTCGTTAAATGATACTATTGACGTGTTAAATTGCCTGCGTAAAAATTATATTAATACTAAGGATAAAAAGTATTGGTATCAGATGATTCAGCTTCTTCCATCAAGCTATAATCAGCGTGCAACTATTCAGATGAATTATGCAGTATTGAGGAATATGTATCACTCGCGCAAAAACCACAAGCTTGACGAATGGTCAGTCGGGTTCGTTGAATGGGTCGAGACATTGCCATATTCAGAACTGATAACCTGTGATTTTAAGGAGGAAAAATAATGATTAAGAAGTTTATTTGTGGTATTCTTGCCACGATTTGTGTATTTTCCATGGTTGGATGTTACGGACAGGAGGCTGATAAGGTTCGGGAGAATCTTGCAACGGAGGCAGACAGCTTCAATTGTGTGCGACGGATAACTATTATTGATTGTATAACCGGAGATACACTGTTCCAGATGGAGGGTCGTTCTGCTATATTTGCCGATAGCGGTGATGATCAGCTTGAAATTATAACCGAATATCAGAAAGGGGTATATAATAAACAGATTATTGGTATTTCTGACAATGTGACTTATATAGTTGAGGATTTGGAGGTTTCAAACGTAGATCCATATCACTACGAGATAAATTTTAACCCTAAAATGTGGATTCCTGCGGTACCTACTGTTATTGATTAATAATATATTTTGTCATAAAAACACGCCTTTTAATAGAAGAATATAAACCAATTCTTAATATTAAAGGAGGTCATTATATGACAATTTTTGGAGAACTTAGGTTAAAAAGATTAAAGAAAGAGTTTGAGAATGCTCACGACGAATTACTTAGGGCATATGAAGACGAGTCAGAAATAAAATGGTATGACAAGCATTCTGACCTATATTTAGGAAAGAATGTTGTTGAAGCTATTGAAAATGTATGGTCTCTTCGTAATAAAGCAATGATAATTTGGGGAGCAAAATCACTAATTCCGTTCTTTAATGTAAAAAACGTAACTCGAAATAGTAAATACAGACAATTGTATATAAAAGAATTTGGAATAATATTCTAAAATGATTAATGAGTCCATGTATGTTTTACACGGACTCTTATTTTTTTTGCTATTTTCAAAAAAATTTTCTTAAAAATAAACTTTTTTAAAAATAAAAAAATTTTTAAAAGTTTATATTTTTAATTTCTGAATTGAGTAACAAAATACCCGCAAATGGCTATATATAGCCAAAAGAATTTGTTACGCAGTTTGGGCTTTTTTATTTTGGAGTTGAAATTTTTTGGTGTTTAAAAATTTTTTTCAAAAAAATCAAAAAATAAACATGTTGTTTAATAGAGAAGTAATTCTCAATAATTTATCTTTCAGGAGGAATTTATTATGAACGATTTTGCAAATCCAAAAAACAAGAAGAAACTCTTTTTGATGGGCGCTTGTGCTGGAGCAATTGTAAGTTTATGCACTTATATCAAAAAACCATATTTAAGCTGGATAGGCGCTTTTATGGTTGGTGTTTTAATAGGAAAAAGCTACGAACTTGGACAGCTGGACACACTCGAAGCGCTAACAAACGAATTGAAGGATATTCGTACAAATCTTTCAGAAATAATCAAAACCGAAGAAACAGAATAACTACTCTAAACTTAAGAGTCTGCGTAAAATAAACACGGACTCTTATTTTTTTTGCTTTGAATTTGTTACGCTCAAAAAACACGGCATTTAATAGAGGAGAAAGTGAATATGTCTTATGTTTTAAAACATGTTCTCTTACGTTTTATGCTTATGTGATGAAACTGGCAGCCAAAGACATCCGAGAGTTGGGTCTATGTCCTCGGAACTATTAGACATGGGCTGTGTAGCGTTCGAAGCCTACCATAAGCACCATCAAAGTTTTATAAGGAGGAATAAAACTATGAGGAACTACAAAAGAGAGACTGACTTTCAGGCAGATCTTAAAAAAGAAATAATGGAACGGTTTCCGGGTGCCATTATTACAAAAAACGATCCTAATGATATTCAAGGCATTCCAGACTTAACTGTCGTTTGGAGAAATCATTGGGCTATGCTTGAATGCAAAAAGTTTACGGATGCACACCGTCAGGCAAATCAAGCGTTTTACGTAAAATATGCAAATCATTATTCTTTTGGCGCTTTTATTTATCCTGAAAACAAGGAGGAAGTTCTTGATGCAATGGAACAATCATTTCAGGCTCGCAGGTAAACACTCCTTCTTGTCCGCTTCAAAATATCATTGGCTTAACTACGACGAAGATCAATTAAAAAAATCATATTTGAAGTATAAGTTTGCCGAAAGAGGAACTATTCTTCATGATATTGCAAAGAAGCTAATAGAACAAAAGGTAAAATTGCCAAACTCAAATATGACTCTTGCTAAGTATGTAAATGATGCGATTGATTTTGGAATGACTCCAGAATTAGTTTTGTATTATTCAGAAAATTGTTTTGGTACAGCTGATACAATTCTTTATGACGAAGAGAAGCATATTTTAAGAATTCATGATTTGAAGACTGGTGAAGGAAAAACTCATATGGAACAACTCTATATTTACGCAGCACTATTTTGTCTCGAATATAGAATAGACCCATATGACATTCAGATTGCTCTTCGTATTTATCAAAATAATAAAATACTAAGAGATAATCCGAAATCAGAAGACATTGTCAATGTAATGCAAAAGATAATAGATTCTGATGACAAAATAAAATTATTTAAAGAAAGTGAGTAATGTCTAATGAATGACGAACTGAAAAACGAAGAGTATCTTATGCACTATGGAACCCCTCGTCATTCGGGGCGTTATCCATGGGGATCAGGAAAAGACCCTCAGCGTTCACGAGACTTTCTTAGAAGAGTCAACGATATGAAGAAACAGATGGGCGAAAAAGCGACCGCTGAGGCTTTGGGCATGAATACTGCTCAGCTCAGAGCAAGAATTACTGCAGAAAAAGAGAATACTAATCGCGACAGAATAACTGCTTTAAAGCTTAGAAACAAAGGCGTTTCTCCTGCAGAGATAGCAAGACGTCTGAAGGTATCTGATTCCACTGTGCGTAGTTGGCTTAATAGACAGAGCGCACCAATGAAAGAATCTACCAAAAACATATCTGATACTCTAAAGAGCCAGCTTGAAACTAATCCATATTTGGATGTTGGTAAAGGTACTGAACAGTGGCTTGGTATATCTGAAACAAGATTAAAGAATACAATTAATCTTATGAAAGAAGAAGGCTATAAAGTTCACTCAATAAAGGTCGAACAGATGGGAACCGGAGAAATGACTACTATTAAGGTTCTTACTAAACCCGGAGTAAAAACGAAAGAAGTATATGACAATATTCTCGATGTTAAACCTGTGCAAGAAGTATATTTCGAAGACGGCGGCTATACTGGTCCGAGAAAAAACCAGCCACCCAACAACATATCTTCAGATAGAGTCTTCGTTAAATACAAAGAAGATGGTGGAGCAGACAGAGACGGTCTTATACAGTTGAGAAGAGGCGTTAAAGAACTTGACATGGGCGATAAACACTATATGCAAGTTCGAATTGGTGTTGAAGAAGATGGAACCGGAACTCTTGGTTATATGAAAGGAATGGCAGTATATTCTGACGATATTCCTGATGGATATGATGTCGTATACAATACTAACAAGAAGAGTGGTTCGGGTTTCGATTCTGTTTTTAAACTACAGGATACCAAAAACCCAACGAATCCGTTCGGTGCTTCTTTTAAGCAGAAAGATTATATCGATGATGATGGCAATACAAAACTTTCTGCTCTTAATATAGTGAACGAAGAGGGAGATTGGGCAAATTGGTCGAGGACTCTGGCGTCTCAAGAATTGTCAAAGCAGTCGCCATCTCTTGCAAAGAGTCAGCTTGACATATCGTTGAAAGTTAAACAGGAAAGTTTTAATGATGTACTGTCTATTACAAACCCTACAATAAAACGTGCCGAGTTACTCGACTTCGCCGACGAATGTGATGCTGCAGCAGTAGCTCTTAAAGCGGCGGCTATGCCAAGACAATCTACGGCAGTAATACTTCCGTTTCCCGACATGAAGGAAAATGAAATATATGCTCCTCGTTTGAATGATGGTGATAGTGTTATTCTTATTCGTCATCCACATGGAGGAATATTTGAGATACCAAGGCTAACTGTTAATAACAAGAATACTGAAGCTAAGAAAACAATTGGAAACACTGCTTCAGATGCAGTAGGTATTAATCCTAAAGTTGCTGAACAGTTGTCTGGTGCAGACTTTGATGGAGATAGTGTTCTCGTCATTCCTGATAATGATGGTAAATGGGTAAACTCTCCGGCACTTGAAGGACTGAAGAACTTCGATACGAAGACATACAAAAGACCGGAAGGAACCAACTCTCCTTGGAAAAAGGGAAGCAGTCGTGAAGGTCGTGAGATGGGAGAAATCTCAAACCTTATAACCGACATGACTTTACAAGGAGCTTCACCAGAAGAACTTGCAAGAGCAGTCAGACACTCGATGGTTATAATAGATACTGGTAAGCATAATCTTGATTACAAACAGTCCTTCAATGACAATAATATTTCTGAACTTAGAAAGAAGTATCAGAATGGTGGTGGAGCGTCTACTCTTATCTCGATGTCTAAATCCCAGAAGAATGTTGATCTTCGTACAGGGCAGTATACTATTGATGAAAAGACAGGCAAAAAGCATTGGATTACATATAAGGAACTAATCAATGAAACCTCGAATAAAATGGAAGGTCTCGATCCTAATTCAAAGGAATACAAGGACTTAGATGCAAGGCGTCAGCGATATACAAATGCTGTTTATTATACAGATAAAAATGGTAAGGTCAAAGAAAGAATGACCACATCCAGGAAAATGGCTGAAACCGAAGATGCCCATGAACTTGGACTGGGTACTACTATTGAAAACATATACGCCGACTATGCTAATGAACTCAAGTCTATTGGAAACAATGCCCGTCTTGAAGCCCTTAAAGTAGAAGACATACCCTATTCTAAAACAGCGAGGGTCGCCTTTAAACCAGAGTATGAATCATTAAATACAAAATTAAAGAACGCATACAAAAACAAACCCCGAGAACGCCAAGCACAGATACTTGCAAATACTATAGCCTCTGCGAAGAAAGAAGATAACCCTGATATGAGTTCAGAAGAATATCGTAAGGTAAAAGGCAGAGCTATAACCGAAGCAAGAGCAACTGTTGGTGCAAAAAAAGATTTAGTATACATAACAGATAAAGAATGGGATGCCGTTCAAGCAGGAGCTATAAATAAATCCATGCTTCAGGACATCATAAACAATGCAGATAAGGACAGGTTAAAACAATTATCTATGCCAAAACAGTCTACTAAACTTTCGGGAAGTAAACTGTCAACTGCAAAATCATTGCTTAAAGCTGGTTATACTTTAAGCGAAGTTGCTAATGAACTTGGTGTTTCTGTTAGCACTATTGAGAAATCAATAAATTAAAAAGGAAGAAAGGGGCTTTAGTTTGAAAGTAAAAAGAACGATGCTAACAACATCAGATAACCCATTTGACCCATTTGAGGACTATTCTAATTGGGATAAATGGGATAAGGCTCATGGTTACTATACAATGAACTATTTGCTGCGAGTAGCAAGACTATCAGATAGTTTGACTCCACAAGAAGAAGCAAATGAAATAGATCATGCTGCAAAAACTATTTGTTCATTATTTCCAACTTCAAATTACAAAATTGTAAGAAAAGAAGTTGATGAAGAAGTAGACACACTATAACATATACAATGCAAAGGAGGGGGGTATACTAAAACAGACCCCCGCCCCATTT